>Ga0080004_1119600_pt1 | contig 108578 bp, 116 predicted proteins | sample WasSprMetagenome_FD_69207 | JGI IMG/M metagenome (GOLD analysis project Ga0080004, IMG submission 69207) | Sulfidic aquatic microbial communities from Washburn Spring, Yellowstone National Park, USA - WS (SPADES assembly) (version 2) | ecosystem: Environmental > Aquatic > Thermal springs > Hot...
TCCAGATAGGAGATTATGAAACTGTATTTAAATTTTATCCAGATTTACTTGAAGAAATAGGGGAGTTAATAAAAGCAAAGAAAAAAAGAAGTATTTCAAAGGATTTGAAATCAAAACTACTTGAAAGGTTAGCAAAGAGGTTAAAATGAGGCAAAAATTTCCCAGAGGAATAGGGAATAATCGGCTAAATTTTGAGTTTTTTAAGGTAGATGGTATAAAGACCTTACCATTTCAAACTTATGTCTTTATCCCCTTATTTTCTGGGAAATATCATTTAAAATAAGGAGGTTAAAATGACTAACAAAAAGCTTATGAATGTAAAGGAACTCTCTGAATATCTATCCATTCCGAAGGCAACTCTATATACTTATGTTAGTTTAGGTAAAATACCTCAGCAGTGCATTGTAAGAATTGGAAAGGCATTAAAATTTGATGTAGAAGAGATAGAAAAATGGATTATTTCTCTGAAGAGTCAGAATAATATTTATTGATTATATAAATAATTTGCATGTTTATGGAACGGAAGTTATCTTTACTTTCTTTAAGTAATTTTTCATATAGGTCCTTGGGTATGCGAATCATAAGTCTAACAACTGGTATTTTATTTCCACTTCCTTTAGGTCTTGGCATATGAAAAAGTATACCAAATTTGACAAACAAAGTAAAGTTTTATATAATGTTTTATGACATTATAAAACACCAACAAATGTTTAAGAACACTAAATATGGCAATATTTAAAAAACAAAATGCATACTGGATAGATTACTACTATAAGGGAAAAAGAATTAGAGAAAAAATAGGTCCTTCTTATCAATTGGCTAAAGAGGTATTATTAAAAAGAAAGTTGGAAATAGCAGAAGGTAAATTTTTTCCTGAAAGGTTTAAAAAGAAAATTATATTTAATGAACTAATTGATAAATATTGGGAACTTCATGGGAAATATCTTAAATCATCATCTTGGAGAGTAATGTTAAAAGAAATAAGGCAAGAATTTGGAAATAAAAAAATTGATGAAATTACAGCATTAGAAGTTTCCTCTTTTTATAACAAGGTCAAAGAAAGGGCATCGGTTTCTACGGCAAATCGTTATCTTACATTATTGAAAATGATATTTAACAAAGGAATTAAATGGGAAATGGTTGATTCTAATCCTGTTAGTAAAGTGTCTAAAGGAAAAGAACCACTTGGTAGGTTAAGATATCTTAGTGTTTATGAAATTAAGAATTTATTAAATGCTTGTGATAAAAGAATTTTGCCTATTGTTTTATGTGCATTGTTGACTGGTATGAGAAGGGGAGAAATTTTAAAACTTAAATGGAAAGATGTTGATTTAGAAAATAATGTTATTTATTTGAAAGAAACTAAATCGGGAAAAGGAAGAGTAATTCCTATTATGTCACGGTTAAAAGAATTACTTTTAAGATTAAAGAGGAATAACATTTCTGATGAGGATAGAGTTTTTAATGTTCCTTATATAACTTTGAGAAGATATTTTAAGAAAGCATTAATAAAAGCAAATATTTCAAATTTTAAATTTCATGATTTGAGGCATACCTTTGCAAGTTATTTTATTATGGCTACAAATGATTTATCATCTTTACAACAAATATTAGGGCATTCTACACCTATAATGACACAAAGGTATGCTCATTTAAGCAAAGAGTATTTGTATGTTAAGATGGAAAGATATACTAATAATATAAATTTTTTGTTCTCTCAAGTTTCAATGGACACCAATATGGACACCAACGATGATATCCTGGCTTTAGAAAATGGTATAATATATAGAGGAAATGCCGACGTAGCTCAGCGGTAGAGCAATCGCCTTGTAAGCGATAGGTCATCGGTTCGAATCCGATCGTCGGCTTTTGCATTGCAAAACTAATTGCAAACCTAAAGGTTTGCCCTACATCTCACTGTTCACTTTTTCACTTTCTCACTAAAATTGGTTAATCCATATATTCCAAGCATAAAAGCAAATAATGAGTTTAAAAGAATTGTATTTTGTACAGTTATTTTTTCTATAAGAAAGCCGTTTATTATAAATGAAAGAGGCATTATTGAATAGACAATTGTATTTATAAGTGAAAAAAATCTTCCTTTATACTTATCATCTATTTCTTTTTGAAAATAACTAAGTATTAAAACATTTCCTGCAGATATTGAAAAACCACAAATAAAAATTAAAAACGCTGTAATATATGGCATTTTTATAAACGCTGTAACAAAAAAAGAAATTGCAAAAACAAGAACACTTATCATAAGATACTCTATATTTTTTACAACATCTTTTTTGAAACTTAAAAGATATGATGCAATAAGTGTTCCTGTGGCAAAAAATGTTTCAATTATTGCAAGCCATTTTACTTCTTTTTCAAGTATGAATTTAACAATTACTGGTATAAGCATTAAAATAGGTGATACAAAAAAGTTTAGTATTCCAAAAAATATGAGAAGTTTTAAAATAAATTTTTTTTCGTTTTTTATATAAAAAAATCCATCTTTTAAATCATTAAAATAACTGGATTTGTTTTCTTCTCTAATTAAAAGATTTTTCCTTATTTGATAAACAAAAATAAAAGAAAGAAAATATGTTATTGCATTAAGTAAAACACATCCTTTAAAGCCAAGAACAGCAATAAAAACACTTCCAAGTGCAGCACCAAAAACATTTGATATCCCAATGGATGAAGAATCAACTGCAGTTGCTCGTGGAAGGTCTTTGTCTGAGGTTAGAATTTTTAATGATGAGGCAGTTGATGTTTCAAAAAGCGGTGCAAATGAGTAGATTAAAAAAACTATTATAAATAGAATTGTAAATCTAAATATTTCTTTTGATATAAGGAAAAACAAAATGGATAGAAAAGAAAATCTTATTAAATCTGCAAAAATCATTAATATTTTTTTGTTGTATCTATCGCTTAGAGTTCCCATAAGAGGCGAGAATATTACAGATGGCAGAAACATAGCAGCCATAACCAAAGATAATGCATAGCCAGGATTATTGTTGCTTATGACCCACCAAACAAGAGAGAGCGAGAAAAACTTGTCGCCTATTGCTGATATAACTCTTGAGACAAATAGTTTCCTAAATTCTGGATATTTTATTAAAGGATTTTTTGTCATAAGAAAATTTTAACAAATTGTATGAAACTTTTTTAAACTTTCAAGCATCTAATTGTTGAAGCTCGGATGATTAAAGTTCTTTTTCTAATATTTAAAAATATGAAAAACGGAGGAATAATGTTTGGTTATTTAATGCTATTTTTAACTTTAAATCTCAATTCTCAGGTGAGTATTGAGAAAGCTGTTGAAAGCGCTTTAAAAACAAACCCTATTATAAATAGTTATTATCAAAAGATTGAAAGTTCAAAATATTCCATAGAAGAGGTTAAACTTTCAAGATATGGAATGCTAAATTTTAAATTTGTTTACACAAAAGGCGATGAGCCAGTTTATGCTTTTGCTTCAAAGATGAGACAGGGTGAGTTTTCTATGGCTGATATGATGAAGATAAATAACCCGGATTCGATAGATAATCTTGAAATAGGTTTTGAGTATGGGATTCCAATTTTTACAGGTTATAAGATAGAAAATTATGAAAAGATTATGAAGAAAAATTATCAGGCAAACGAAAAGATATATCAGGAAGTAAAGAACGGCATAGCTTTTAAAACTATTTTTACTTATCTAAATGTTGTGCTTTATCAAAAACTTAAAGAATTATCAGATTCTTCGATAAAACTTTCAGAGGTGGATCTTCAATCTGCTAAAAAACTTAATGAAAAGGGGATGATATTTGGCTCGGATTATTATGCCGCTCTTTCTATATACTCTACCCTTAATAATTATTCTTCCAATTTTGATAAGGATATAGAAAGGGAATTAAAGGCGCTTTCAGTTTTAACTTCAATCAATTTATCAAGCAAGGATATTTCGATAGAACTAAAAGAGTATGATTGGGATTTAAAAGATGAGAATTATTATATAGATAGCGCAATTAAAAATAGAAATTCTTTAAAGGCCTATGATGATTATATTCAGATTAATGAGTTAAAGATTGATATGGCTAAAAAAAGCATTCTTCCAGATGTAGTTGCATTCTTTTCTTTTAGCGGAAACTCTGGTTCCATTTCAGATATGAAAACATCTTCGATTTATGGAGTAAAAGTGGATTTACCTATAGGAAAACCAAATTATTATGCTACTTTAAATAGAACCATTTCTGAGCGTAAAGATGTAGAAGAATTGAAAAAAAATGAAGAGAGAAATATTATTGATGAGATAAAACAGACATACTCAAATATACTCCAGGCAAGAAATAGTATGAAAATCGCAAAAGAGACAGTTTTAAATGCCGAAAAGTCGCTTGAGCTTTTTATTCCTTTATACAGACAGGGGAAACAGAGTATTATGGAAGTTCTCAGAGCTAATGCTAATCTTCTACAAGCAAGATCTTCTTATTATGAATCTGTTTTTAAATACCATCTTTATTATACAAAGCTGATGTATCTAAGCGGGAATTTAAATGATGATTATATTAAATCAATTTCTAAAAATTTAGCAAAGGAGAGTGTATATGGAAGATAATAAATATGGTTATGCAGGCAAAATAGCCAAAGCGTTTATAAACTCAAAACTAACGCCGATACTTATACTTTCGGCAATACTTACAGGAATATTTGCGACAATTAATCTTCCAAGAGAAGAAGAACCGCAGATCAATGTTCCTATGGTGGATATATTTGTTCCGTATTATGGAGCAACCCCACTTGAGATAGAGAAAAATATAATTAATATTGGTGAAAGAAAATTATGGGAAATAGATGGGGTTGAGTATATTTACTCAATGGCGTATCCAAATATGGGGATGTTTGTGCTTAGATTTAAGGTTGGAACTGATCCAGATGTTGCAATCACAAGAACCTATACAAAGATTTTTTCAAATAAAGATTTATTTCCAAAGGGAGCGGGGGAGCCACTTATAAAACTTAAAACTATAGATGATGTTCCAATAATGGCGTTGACTTTGTGGAGCGATAAGTATAATGATTATGATTTAAGAAGAATTGCTTCAAGTATTCAGCAGGAACTTAACTCAATAGAGAATGTTTCTGAAACTACAATAATCGGAGGGCATAAGAGACAATTTATAGTTCATTTCAATCCGGAAAAACTTGCTGAAAAAAGAATAACACCTTCTATGCTTGTTGGAATAATAAAAATGTCAAACTCAAAACTTCCAGCTGGGTATATTAATAATTTAGATAAAAAGATAATAATTGAGACAGATTCATTTATAAAAAGTGTTGATGACCTTAAAAATACCATAGTTGGTGTTTCTAATGGGAATGTGGTTAAACTTTCAGATGTGGCTGATGTGGTTGATGGACCGGATGAAGAGGAGAGAGTTGTATTAATGAAAAACAAAGGGGATTTGACTGGTTATAATTCTGCTGTTACGATTGCTATTTCAAAGAAAAGAGGTTCTAATGCTACAAAGATAGCAAATGAGATAATAGAAAAGATATCAAAGATAAAGGGAAGTGTTATACCAAGTGGTGTAAATGTTGCTGTTACAAGAAATTATGGCGAAACAGCAAAGGAAAAATCGGACGAACTTATTTATCATATGCTTCTTGCCACAATATCTGTTACAGTTTTAATTCTCTTTACACTTGGTTGGAGAGAGGCGATAGTTGTTTTTGTTGCAATACCTGTTACACTTGCTTTAACACTTCTTGTTTATTATTTATACGGATATACTTTAAACAGAATAACACTTTTTGCTCTTATTTTTTCAATAGGTATTCTTGTTGATGATGCTATAGTTGTTATTGAGAATATAAATAGGCATTGTCTTGGAAAGAAAAAAGAGGAAGTAGACCTTCATGTGGTAAATGCTGTTGATGAAGTTGGTAATCCTACTATACTTGCAACATTTACTGTTATAGCAGCTATACTACCTATGGCTTTTGTAAGAGGAATGATGGGACCATATATGAGACCTATCCCTGTTGGGGCAAGTGTAGCTATGCTTTTTTCGCTTGGAGTTGCTTTTATAGTTACGCCTTGGTTATTTGCAAAGATTGTAAAGAAATTTCATATACAGCATTGTGAGGTTATAAAGGAAGGATTCTGGGATAGGATTTATAGAAAGTTTCTCGATTTTTTATTGAAGACAAAACTGAACTCAGTGTTGTTTCTTATTCTAAATCTTGTTCTTTTAATTGCTGCTGTTTCTATAATATTTTTCAGAGGGGTTATTTTTAAAACATTACCTTTTGATAATAAAAGCGAGTTTCAGATAGTTATAAATATGCCTGAGGACTCATCTATTACTAAGACCACACAGGTCGCAAAGGAAATAGCAGATTATATCTCAAAAGTAGAAGAGGTTAAAGATATTCAGATTTATGCTGGAACAAGTGCGCCGTTTAATTTTAACGGACTTGTAAGACATTATTATTTAAGAAATATGCCTTATCAGGCGGATATTCAGGTCAATCTCATTCCTAAACACGAGAGAAAGAGACAAAGCCACGAGATAGCTACCTCTATAAGAAAAGGAGTTAAAGAGATTGCTGATAAGTATAAAGCAAGGGTTCAGATAGCAGAGGTTCCTCCAGGGCCACCTGTGCTTGCAACAATGGTTATAGAAGTTTACGACAGCAATTATGAAAATCAGAAAAAAATAGCGGAGGATATTAAAAAAATACTTCAAAAAAAAGATTTTATAGTAGATGTTGATAGTTATTTAACTGAACCACAACCAAAAATTTCTTTGATAGTAAACAGACAAAAATCCACGCTTAACGGTATTTCGTCTTCTGAGATAGCTCAAACATTAGGCATGGCTGTTTATGGTTACTCATTTGATATAGCGCATATGTCAAGTGAAAATGAGCCTGTTGATATAAATATAAGGTTGGATAAAGAAAAAAGAAATAATCTTGATTTCCTAAAAAAAATCCATCTTTTCTCTCCTTCAGGAATGCCAGTAACTTTGGATTCTTTGGTAAAAAAAACATCTTCGATAGAGGATGACACAATACATCATAAGAATCTTAAAAGAGTTATATATGTAACTGCAGATATCAGTGGAAGCGAAGAAAGTCCGATATATGCTATATTGAACTTACAGAAGGATATAAAAGAATATCAGCAAAAAACTGGAATAAAACTTAAACAATATTTTACCACTCAACCTCGTCTTGCATCTGAGACAGCTATAAAATGGGATGGCGAGTGGCATATTACTTATGAGGTTTTCAGAGATCTTGGAATTGCATTTGGCGTTGTAATGATTTTAATTTATATACTTGTAGTTGCCTGGTTTGAAAATTTCATTACTCCGCTTATAATAATGAGTGCAATACCTCTTGCTTTAATTGGAATTATACCAGCTCATTGGGCAATGAAAGCTTTCTTTACAGCAACATCTATGATAGGTTTTATAGCTTCAAGCGGAATAGTTGTAAGAAACTCTATAATACTTGTGGATTTTATAGAACTAAAAGTAAGTCAGGGAGTTCCTTTCAAAAAGGCGGTAATTGATGCGGGGGTAATAAGATTTAGACCTATGCTTCTTACCGCTCTTGCCGTAATAATTGGGGCTGGAGTAATACTACTTGATCCAATATTTCAGGGGCTTGCAATATCTCTAATATCTGGACAAGTTGCTTCAACAATTCTTTCAAGAGTGGCTGTTCCTGTTCTTTATTACATAACCTTTAAAAGTAAGTATACAAAACACTCTGATAAAAAATCACAAAATCAGCTAAACGATTATTATGAAGAGTAATTTTTATAAAATATTTTTAATGGGAGGAAGTTATGTCAGAAAATAAAAATAACAATAATGAAAGAAAAGAAAATAAAACTGGAAGATATGTTTATGATAAAAAATTAAAAAAAGTTGTTAAGGTAAGTGATGAGATTGTTGGGCTTAAAAAAGGTGATTCAACTGATTACTCTGGTCCATCTTGCTCATCAGGTGGATGTTGCCCTACTTGTGGTCTAAATTAAAATTTAATTTTTTAGTTGCGTTTAAAAGGGGTATAATTATGAGACTTAATGATTATTTAAGGTTACTTGCTGGCTTTTTTACCATATTAAGTGTAATTTTAACAGTTTATGTAAGCCCAAAATTTATTTATTTCACCATTTTTATTGGATTAAATCAGCTTCAAAGTGCTTTTACAAAGTGGTGTCCTGCAATTTGGATTTTAAAAAAATTGGGTGTTAAGGAATAATTTTTATATCGGATTTTTGGTATCAATAAAGATAGTTTCAATGTTAAAGGTGTTTTCTATTATTTTTTGTAAATTTTTTATTCCAAGAGTTTCGCTTTTATAATGACCAAGTGAGATAAAATTAACTCCGTATTCTCTTGCAGTCTCAAAGTTAGTTTCATTTCTCTCACCTGTTATAAAAAGATCACATCCATTTACTATTGCTTCTTCAAAATATGAATCCCCACCACCAGTTATAATACCAAAAGTTTTTATCTTTTTCTCTCCATATTCAAGTACAAATGGATCAGTATCGAATTCTAATTTAAGTATTTTTATTATTTCATCAATAGTTTTTTCTTTTTCAAATTTTGCAATCATTCCAATATCAATTCCATTATATCTTGCAAAAGTTTTTATTTTCTTTGCACCAAGAATTTTTATAATTGATATATTGTTCCCAATCTTTGGGTGAATATCAAGAGGAAGATGATATGCAAATAGATTTATATCATTTTTTATTAGTATCTCAATTCTTTTTTTAAAAACTGATCTTATAGGTTTTAGGTTTTGCCATAAAATTCCATGATGAACAATTATTGCATCGGCTTTATTTTCTATGGCTTTTTTAGCAACATCTATTGAATATGAAACACCAAAAGCAATTTTTTTTATATCTTCTTTTCCTTCAATTTGAAGACCATTTATTGATTTGTCTGGTATTTCATCAGGTTTTAAGTAATCATTTAAAAATTTTTCAAATTCATTTCTTTTTAAAATTTTAATCATATTTTCTTTAGTTTTGAACCTTTTGGAGTGTCTTCTATAATATATCCTTTTTGTTTTATAAGTTCTCTTATTTCATCTGCTTTTTTGTAATCTTTAAGTTTTCTATACTCATTCCTTTTATTTAAAAGTTCAATTAGCTCTTGGGGAATATTTTCATCTTCTTTTTTCAAGAGATCAAATCCAAGTACTTTATCAAATTCAGAGATAAGTCCAAGTTTTTCTGATGGGGTGATTTCTTTATCTTTTATTACTTCCCAAAGAATGCTTGCTGCTTTTGGAATATTTAGATCATCAGATATTGCATTAACAAAATTAGAGTAATGTTTAAGGTTTTTGTTTATTTCAATATTTTTTGTAAGCTCCATTATTTCTTTAACAGAATTTTTAAGATGATTAAATCCGTTTTTTGCAGAATCAAGTGCTTCAAATGAAAATTCAAGTTGCTTTCTATAGTGTGCTTGAGCACAGAAATATCTATATACTAATGGGCTATATCCGTTTTCTTTTAATGTATCTAAAGTTATAAAATTGCCAAGCGATTTTGACATTTTTTCATTTGATTTTAAAACAAGAAATTCAGCATGCATCCAGTATCTTACAAACTCTTTATCGTTTGCTGCTTCTGCTTGTGCTATTTCATTTGTATGATGAACTGGTATATGATCAACTCCTCCGCAGTGTATATCAAATGGCTGTCCAAGATATTTTATACTCATACTAGAGCATTCTATATGCCAGCCCGGAAAACCAACTCCCCAAGGAGAGTCCCACTCCATATGCCTTTTTTTGTCCTTTGGTGAGAACTTCCATAAAGCAAAATCAGTTGGATTTCTTTTCTCTGGACTAAACTCAATTCTTGCTCCTTTTTTTATTCCTTCTATATGTGACCTTCCTGCAAGTTTATAATAATCCTTAAATTTTGATGTATCAAAATATATTCCATCTGATGTCTTATAAGTATATCCTTTTTCCTCAAGTTTTTTTATCATATCTATCATTTCTTTTATATGTTCAGTTGCTTTTGGAAGATATGATGGCATCTTACAATTTAGTTCTGTAAAATGTTTTAGAAAGGCGTTTGTATAAAACTCGGCTATTTCCCAAGCAGTTTTCCCTTCTTTTTTTGCTCCAAGTTCAATTTTATCCTCACCTTCATCATTATCGCTTGTAAGATGTCCAACATCAGTTATGTTCATAACCCTTTCTACATTATATCCAAGAAACTCAAAAGTTCTTACAAGAAAATCTTCAAATAAAAATGTTCTTAAATTTCCTATATGAGCATAGTTATATACAGTTGGTCCACAGGTATATATTGAAACCTGTTTTTCTTTTAGTGGAATAAATTCTTCAATTCTTCTTGTCATTGTATTATATATTTTCATTTTAACTCCCTTATTTTTAGAGTGTTATAATACTCATCTAATGAATTTAAAAATGATGAACATGCTTTAATCGCTTTTGATGATTTTTTATCAGGAATACAATTTATTATAACATCTGAAAATGAGTATATAGCGCCTGATGGAATAAGTGTGTATGTAAATAATGCTTGATATTCTTGATAAGTTTTTTGATATATATTTTCTACTTTGTCTTTAAATCTTTCCTCAAAATCAAAATCCTGATATTTTTTAAGACGATAAGTTCTTGTTAAATTTTCGTTGGTTATTTCTTGCTTTGTTTCAATATTTGAAGAATGTTTGTATTCTTTTATTTGTGGGGTTGGTGTTTTACAAGAGATAAAGATTAAAAAAAATATTGTTGTTAGATATAGACCTCTACTGCCGATATTGCATAACATATTATTCCTTCTCCTTTTCCAATATCTCCAAGCCCTTCCATAGTTTTTGCTTTAACGTTTACGTTTTCACAATCAATATTAAATATCTCTGAAAGAGATTTTCTTATTTTTTCATAATAAGGTTTAAGTTTTGGATCTTCAGCAACAATTGTTACATCAATGTTTATAAGTTTTGCTTTTTTTAATTTCATTATTTCCATTACTTTTTCAGCGATTTTTCTGCTTGATATATTCATAATTGTTAAGTCGGTAGGTGGGAAATAAATACCTATCTCACCCTCTCCAAGTGCTCCAAGAATACTATCACATATCGCATGAATTACAACATCTCCATCAGAATGACCAAGCATTCCTTTTTTATAATTTATTTCTATTCCACCTATTATCATTTTTCTTCCCTCAATTAATCTGTGTACGTCAAATCCCAAACCAAATTTAGTAATTAATTTTTTTCGTTTCTTCATAAATCACCTCTGCTATTTTAAGATCAAGTGGAGTCGTTATCTTTATATTTGTTTCTTCACCTTTTACGGTATGGACTAATGTTATCTTTTCAATTGCCTGAGAATCATCAGTTAAATTCATATCCTTTAGCTGAGAAATCATTTTTTTAAAAATCTCATATTTATAACTTTGTGGCGTTTGAACTGCTTTTAGTAGATCTCTATTTAGTGTTTTTACTACAGTAGAGTTCTTAACTTCTTTTATGGTGTCTTTTAAATCAATTACCGGAATTACTGCTCCGTATTTTTTAGTTTCTCTTTCTATTAGTTTTATTAGTTTTTCCGATACAAATGGCCTTGCTCCGTCATGAACCATAATAACATTAGCATTATCATCAATATATGATGAACTTTTAATAAGAGATTCTATTCTTGTGTTTCCACCTTCAACAATTATTATTTTCTCATTTTTAAATAAATTTGAGTATTTTTTTATATTTTTCTTTGAAAGAGCAAGTATTATTTTTTTAATTGATTTTATTTTTAGAAATTTTTCAGCAGTTATTTCTATAAGGTATTTGTTTTTTATTTTGAAAAATTGTTTATCAGTTTTTGCCCTTTTTGATTTACCCGCTGCAAGAATTATTACATTTGTATTCATTAGCTTTTTATTTTTGTAAATATTATTTTTCCATTTGATGTCTGAAGTATTGATTGTACTTTTACATCCATTTTTCTCCCTATATAATTATAACCATCCTCTACCACTACCATACTTCCATCTTCAAGATACCCAACCCCTTGTTGTTTTTCTTTTCCTTCTTTAATTATAAATATGTTTATTTCATCTCCAGGAAGTATAACTTGTTTTAATGCAAAAGCAAGATCATTTATATTTAGTATTGGAACATTTTCCATTGCTCCATATTTTATCATCATCATATCAGTCGTAATTATTGATGCCTCAAGTTTTTTAGCAAATTCAAAAATTTTCTTGTTTTCATCATTACTTACAAGATCTATATCTATTATTTTGCAGGGGATTTTATCGTTTTCTTCAAGTCTTGCTATTATATCAAGCGCTCTTCTTGCCTTGAACTTTTCTATCTGATTTTCGGAGTTGGAAAGTTTTTTGAGTTTTTCAACTATATACTTTGGGATAACAATTGTGCCACTTAAAAACTTTGAATTTACTATATCTATTATTCTTCCATCTATCAAAGATAATTCATCAACTACCTTGATATCATTTTTTCTTGTTTTAAAAATATCAAGTTCAAATCCTATTTTTTTAAGTATTTGCTCAAGAAGCAGTGTAAGTAAAATTGATAAAACAAATATAATTCCATATATGTAGTTTTTAATAAAAACATATATCAGGCTTGATATTAAAACCAAACTCAGTATTACAAAACTAATCATCATAAGATACCTCTCTTAAATTTATTTTACAAAATTTGATTTTTTATAAAAAATTTGGTAAGATTAATAAAATATGAAGCAAAATTGTTATGATATGGTTATTGTTATTGATCCTAAACTGAGTGAAAACAGTATAAAGGATCTAATTTTAAAGATTAAAAATATGATTTCTTCCGTAGGTGGAGAAATACTTACGGAAGACAATTGGGGAATGAAAAAACTTTCACACCCTATTAAAAAGAACCGAGAAGCACTTTATTATTTTATGAAACTAAAACTTGATGGGACAAAGATTGCTGAACTTAGATATAATCTTAAAGTGACGGATGGAATACTTAGAACAAACATTGTGAAATCATTTATAGAGGTAATTAAATAAAATGGCTTTAAGAATTCCGTCTCAAAATCAGGTTTTAATTACTGGAAGATTAACAAGGGATCCAGAGTATAGATCTACACAAAAAGGCGTATCGGTATGTTTTTTTGATATTGCGTCAAATCGTAGATATAAAATTCAATCAACTGGAGAATGGAAAGAAGAAACAACATATGTCCCTGTGGTTTTATGGGGACCTATTGCTGATAGATGTAGGGATAGAATAAAGAGGGGAACCCCGGTTTATATTGAAGGTAGGCTTAGTCAGAATGAATATACTAATAAAGAAGGGAAAACTGTTAAAAGATTGCGTGTGATAGCAAATAAGATCCAAATACTTGAAGTTTCAGATTCTTCCGAGTCTGAGGAAGTCAATGATGCTATTATTGATGAGGAAATAGAGGAGATAAAAACATCTGATTCTGATGATGAAATACCATTTTAGTATTTTTTAAGGAGATGGTTTATGGAAAATAATACAAATAACATAAATACACAGCCAAATCAAGATACAAATCAACAACCCAAAAAACAGGGTTTTTTAAAAAAACCTGCTCCAAGAAAAAAACAGTGTAGATTCTGTGTTGAGAAAATTAAAGAGATTGATTGGAGACAGATACATCTTTTAAAGATGTTTACCACAGAGACCGGAAGAATAATTCCAAGAAAAATAACTGGTGTGTGTGCAAAACATCAAAGACAATTAGCAAGAGCAATAAAAATAAATAGAAATCTTGGGCTAATGCCATACACAACAATGATGAGAAAATAATGTGGAGGTATTATGAAGGTTATACTCAAGAAAGATTTTATACATCTTGGTAGAGAAGGAGAGATTAAAGAAGTTAAGGATGGTTATGCAAGAAATTTTTTAATACCTAAAGGTATTGCTATTGTTGCGACAGAGGGGGCAATTAAATCTCTTAAAGCAAGTGAGGAGAGAAGAAAAAAGAAGATTGAGCAAAGAAATAAAGTTTTAAAAGAACTTGCTCAAAAAATATCTCAACTAACACTTTCTTTTTCAAGAACAAAGAATGAAGAAGGTCATATGTTTGGCTCTGTTACAAAGAGCGATATAATAAAGGCTTTAAAAGCAGCAAATATAGAGATTGATAGAGATAATATAATTCTTTCATCACCTTTAAAAGAATTTGGAACATTTGATATTAAGGTTGTTCTTTCTCCGGATATTTCAACCTCTTTTAAGGTTAATATAACACCAGCTTAATTTTTTTGCTTAAATTTTTATTTTTTAAAAAGGGGATTTGAATGGATAAGGTTTATCCTCATTCTGTAGAAGCAGAAATGTCAGTTCTTGGAACAATTTTAATGAATCCTGATGTATTTGAAACTATATATGAAATACTCAAGCCTGATTATTTTTATGTTAATGCTCATAAAACAATATTTGAAGTGATAGCAAAACTTAGAGATAAGAAAAAAAATATTGATTTAGTTATACTTTCTGAAGAACTTAAAGCAATAAACAAACTTGAAGAGATAGGAGGAATGGAATATCTTTATGAACTTGTAGAAAAAGTTTCATCTCCCGCCCATTCAAAAGAATATGCAGAGATTGTAAAAGAAAAGTATATTTTGAGAGAACTTATAAAGGTTTCAACGAAAATAATGGAGGATGCTTATAATTCTTCTGATACTCTTGATAAGATTATAGATAATGCCCAAAAAAGTATATTTGATGTTTCTCAAAAAAATCTTACTCACTCTTTTCTTCCACCCAAACAACTTGTTATGAGTTATCTTAATGTACTTCAAAATGCCAAAAAAGAAGGGAAGATGCTTATAGGGGTTCCATCCGGTTTTACAAGGCTTGATCTTTTGACTGGTGGATTTAAAGATTCTGAATTTATAATAATTGCCGCAAGACCATCCCAAGGTAAAACCGCTTTTGCATTAAATATTGCATATCATGTAGCAATAGTCGAAAAGATACCAGTTATATTTTTTTCTCTTGAGATGGATAGTTATAGCCTTATAAATAGAATAATAGCCTATGCAACTAAATTGAATGCTTTTGATATTAGAAGAGGAAAGTTTAGAAATGAAGATTGGCAGTATATAACAACTATTGTATCTAAGATTTATGAAACAAATACCCTTTGGATAGATGATACTCCTGGAATGACTATAATGGATATAAGATCAAGAGCAAGAAAGTTAATACTTGATCTTCAATCTAAAAATCCATCACTAAATAAGTTTCTTATAATAATAGATTATCTTCAACTAATAAGAGGTGTTGGAAGATTTGAATCCAGACAACAAGAGGTAAGTGAGATATCAAGATTGCTAAAAGATATGGCAAGAAGTTTAAATGTTCCTGTTATTGCACTTTCTCAATTAAATAGAAGGGTTGAGGATAGAACAAAAGATGGAAGTAGACCACAACTTTCAGATCTTAGAGAATCAGGATCACTTGAGCAAGATGCTGATATAGTTATAATGATTCATCGAGATAAAGATAAAAAAGAAAATCCTAATGATAATACTGTTGATATAATAGTTGCTAAAAATAGAAATGGTCCAGTAGATACTGTTCAGTTGATGTTTTTCCCGGAATATACAAGATTTTCAGAACCACTTCCTCCAACTGAAAAAACTCTTGATGAGGAAATACCACTTTAATTTTTTAAAATAAATCTATCTAAATTTCCATTAGATTTCCATTTGTCAACTCAAATTTAATAATTTTTATGAAATAATCATAAAATTTATTTTAATTCTTGTACCTTATTAAGGTATAGGTAAAAATGTATGTAATCTAACTTATTTTTATATAAAAATGAATAACTTATTTTCAAAAAATTGCATAGCTAATGTTATTAAAATGAAGAGTTTAAAGTTTTGAATAATATTTGCTTAGAAAGATAATTTTAAAAAATTTAAAAATGCTAAAATGATTTTATGAATAGATTTTTAAGACCTAACTTTGTAGTGATTGATCTCTCTGCAGTTGAATATAATTTAAAAAAAATAAAAAAAATAATAGGAAAAAGAAAACTTACATTTGTAGTTAAGGCAAATGCTTATGGACATGGGATGATAAATATATCAAAATTTGCCCAAGCAAAAAAACTTTGTGATTATTTTGGAGTTTCAAGTGTTGAAGAAGCAATAATTTTAAGAGAAAACGGTATAAAACTTCCAATTTTAATACTTGGAAACATTTATCCATTTTCAAACATCAAATATATATATGAGTATAATCTTACACCAACTGTTTCAAGTTTATCAGCAATGGATGAGATTATAAAGTATACGAAAAAAAGAAATGTTAGAATTAATGTTCATCTGAAGTTTGAAACTGGTATGAATAGAATAGGAGCAAGCGAGACATCAATTATAAAGATGATTGAAAAAAGTTTTAATACAGGTGTTAAAATTGAGGGAATATATTCACATTTATCATCTGCTGACACTGATAAGGATTTTACAATTATCCAAATAAACAGATATAAAAATCTTGTTGAGAAACTAAAAAAAATTAGTTTTATAAAACATATTGCAAACTCTTATGCAACAGTTGCTTATAGCCAATCACATATGGATATGGTTAGATGTGGAATAGCAGTATATGGCGGAATGAAAGGATTTAAGCAGATACTTACATGGAAATCAAAGATAGTTTTTATAAAAACAGTTAAAAAAGAAGAAGGGATAAGTTATTCACATACATATAGAACATCTAAAAAATCAAGAATTGCAACAGTTGCTTGTGGTTATGGGGATGGTTATTTAAGAGCACTTTCAAATAAAGCAGATGTTTTAATAAAAGGAAAAAGATGTCCTGTTGTTGGTAATATAACTATGGATATGTTTATGGTTGATGTAAGTGATGTAAGCTGCGATGTTGGTGATGATGTTATAATATGTGGTAGAGATGGTAAGGAGTTTATATCAACAATTGAACTTGCAAAAAAAGCAAACACAATATCTTATGAGATAACAACACTTATAACACCAAGGGTTTATAGAATTTATAGATATGATAATTAATAAAATAGGAAAAGTTACAATTGATACTGCATTTCATCTTGGAAGATGCTGTTTGATGATAAAAAGAATGTTTTTTTGGCTTTTTAATTCCAAACTTGAAAAAAAAGAAGTGATGAAACAAACTGTAAGAATAGGTATTGAGTCAGTAGGTGTTGTTATACTTACAAGCCTTTTTACCGGAATGGTTCTTGCGCTTCAAAGTGGGTATACTTCAAAAAATCTTTTCAATGAACCGCTTTATGTTGGAACAGTTGTTGGATTTTCGCTTGTAAAAGAACTTGCACCAGTACTTACTGCAATAGTTGTAAGTGGAAGGGCTGGCTCAAGTGTTACAGCAGAGATAGGAACTATGGTTATAACAGAACAAGTTGATGCTTTATATACCCTTGGCACAAATCCTTCAACGTATCTTCTTATTCCAAGATATATTGCATTTTTAATAGCGCTTCCAATTCTTACCCTTTTTGCAAATGTTGTTGGAATACTCGGTGGTTTTTTGGTTAGCTATATAAAACTTGGGATTTCTTCAACTGTTTATTTTGATGATATATTTCAATATATGGAGGTAAAAAACTTTTTTCATGGCTTTATAAAAACATTTTTTTTCGCCTTTGCAATTGCAACAATATCTTGTTATAAAGGTTTTTATGCTACTGGTGGTGCAGAAGGTGTTGGACGATCTACTACAGATTCTGTTGTTATATCAATGATAATGATACTTGCGATAGATTATTTTGTAAGTTCGCTTCTTGTTATAATAGGTATAACATGATAGAAGTTAGAAATCTTACAAAGATATACTCATCTAAAAAAGTTCTTGATGATATAAGTGTTGATATAAGAGATGGTGAGATATTTACAATAATAGGTCCTTCTGGAACTGGAAAATCAACATTTTTGAAATCTGTTATTAGGCTTATAAATCCTGAGTATGGAAAAATAATTATAGATGGAGTAGATATGCTTTCACTTAAATCAGAGTTTGAGATTCAAAAAGTTAGGAAAAAATTTGGATATCTCTTTCAAGATGGGGCTCTTTTTGATTCTCTAAATGTGTGGGAAAATGTTAGTTTTGGACTTAAATATTTAACTAATATTGATGAAAAAAAATATTTAGATGTTGCAAGAGAAAAACTTGAGCTTGTAGGACTTAAAGGTGTTGAGTATAAAAAAATAAATGAGCTTTCAGGTGGAATGAAAAAAAGGGTTGCTCTTGCAAGAGCAATAGCACATAATCCAAGATATGTTTTATATGATGAACCAACCACTGGTCTTGATCCTATAAGCTCAGATATAATAATAGATCTTATTAAAAATATGTCTGAGAAATTAAAAGTTACATCAATTGTTGTAACTCATGATATAAAACTTGCTTTAACTATTTCATCAAGGGTTGCTGTTTTAAATTCTGGCAAGTTTGTTGAGGTTGATACTCCCCAAAATATAAAAAATTCCTCAAATGAGTTTGTGAGGGATTTCATATCAACCTCTTTTATATCAAATATAACAAATTAAGGTAAAATATAAGTATGAGTAATGAACTTAAAGTTGGTTTTTTTGTTTTGATAGGGGTTATTATTTTGGGAATTTCTTTAGTTTTGCTTGGTGATATCTCTTTCCATAGAAGTTATTATATAGATGTTGTTTTTGATGATGTTGGTGGGCTTGCAAATAAGTCAATTGTAAAACTTAATGGTGTTGAAGTTGGAAGGATTAAAGAGATATGGATGGAAGATGAAAAAGTTATTGCAAGGGTTTATATAAACGAGGGAGTAAAAATTTATAAGGATTCAAAGTTTTATATAGCCAAAACAAGTATAATAGGATCATCATTTCTACAAATTTCGCAAGGCAAAAATTATAGAGAGATATTGAAAAATGGTGATAGGGTTTATGCTGTTTCTTCAAAACCGCTTGAGGAGATGATTGTTGATGTTGCAGATAACTTAAATAAACTTATTAAACAAATATCTTCAAATGGAGAATTTGCTTCAAATCTTAATGAAACAATGAAAAATTTGAGATCAATTACAGCAAATCTTAATGAGATTATTTCATCAAATTCATCAAAAGTTGATAGTATTTCAGCAAAACTTGATGTTTCTCTTACAAATATTAGAAATCTTACAGAAAAACTTGATAATATTTTAGCAAGGGTTGAAAAAGGTGAAGGCACAGTTGGAACTCTTATAAGCGATTCAAAAACAGCTAGTGATGTTAAGGAAAGTATTAGCAACATAAAAGATGCAACAAAATTTTTAAAGGATTTTACTTCAAAAACATCAAAAATTAGACTTTATTGGAATCTTGAGGATAAGTATGAGCCAAAAGCAAAAGAATCATTTGTAAATGTAGGATTAAAAATTCAAGTTAATGATAATAAATATTACTATGTTGGAGCATCAAATGTTTTAAATATTAAAAATGAACCAAGAGGAGTTTCTTACGAGATACCAAATACTGTTGATGCATATTTGGGATGGGATTATCCATTGTGGGGATTTTATATAGGAGCAATAAGGGGAACAGGTGGATTTGGAGTTAGATATACACCATTTTATTACGATGATTTCTTTTCAAGGTTTAACTTAAATTTTGAAGCAAATGAATTTTCAAGAAATAGAAAAATAAAACAAAGATCTTTCAATGATGCAAGATATGATATAGGGCTTGGATATAACATAGACAAGAGGTTTTCTGCAAATGTAAAACTTACAGATATACTTGAAGTTAAAAGATTTCAATTTTCTGCAAGGGTTCTTTTTGAAGATAAGGACCTTGCTCACCTATTTGGACTTGTTGGTGGAAGTTCATCCTTACTTGTAAAATGAAATTAAAAAAGATATATATCTGTTCTGAATGTGGTGCAAAATATAGCAAATGGCAAGGACAGTGTAGTAATTGCGGTAAGTGGAATACTCTTGTTGAAGAGGTAGTTGAGGAAGAAACAAAAACTTCTAAAAAAAAGTCTCTTGTTGAACTTTCATCAAATATAGTTAAACTTAATAGTATCTCATCAAAAAACATAGATAAAATTCCGACCTCTATTGATGAATTTGATAGAGTTATTGGTGGTGGGCTTGTAAGAGGACAGACAATTCTTATTGGTGGGGTTCCTGGGATAGGTAAAAGTACGTTAATACTTCAGGTAGCAAATAATTTAAGTTTAAAGAATATGAAGGTTTTATATATAAGTGCTGAGGAATCTCAGTATCAAATTTTTGAAAGAGCGAAAAGAATAGGTGTTGAAAGTGAAAATATTTATATAGCATCTTTTACTGATTTAAACGATATCATAAAATCTATAAATGAAATTTTGCCTGATGTTGTTATTATAGATTCAATTCAGATGGTAAATCATCCTGAAAGTGGTGGAGTTATATCAGGACCTGCAAATATAAAAGCAACAACCCAAGATCTTGTAAGAATTGCAAAAATAAAAAATATAATTATTTTCATAATTGGACAGGTTACAAAAGAAGGTGATTTTGCAGGTCCGAAACTTCTTGAACATCTTGTAGATAGTGTTCTTTATTTTGAAAATGATAGAGAGGGTATTTATAGAATTTTAAGAACATTTAAAAATAGATTTGGAAGTATTGATGAGATTGGAATATTTGAGATGAAAGAGAAAGGGCTTGTATCTTCTTCTAATTTTTCAATGGTATCTAATGAGAGTGTATCTGGTAAAACTTATTCAGCTGTCTATGAAGGAACAAGAGCAATAATTGTAAGTGTTGAGGCGCTTGTAAATAGAAGTTTTTATCCTTATCCAAAAAGAATATTTTCATTTATAGATCCAACATACTCGCAGATACTTATTGCCTCAATTGAAAAAAATACACCTTTAAAGTTTGATACTTATGATGTTTATATAGATGTTAGATCGCAGTTTAAAACAAGAGACAAGGGAATAGATCTTTCTGTTTGTGCATCAATTATAAGTTCTGCAAAAGATATAGTTTTTGATAATAAAACAGCATTTATAGGTGAGGTTTCAATGCTTGGTGATATATATCCACCTTTGTTTCTTTCAAAAAGAATTGCAGAGATTGAGAGAAATGGTTTTAAAAAAGTATATATTCCCTACACAAAAGAAAAAATTGAAAGTAAAATTGAACTCATCAGAGTAAAAAATATTAAAGATTTTTATTTAAGTGTTGTTAAGAAATAGGGAGGTAAAATGTATAAATTTGATATAACTATTGATGAGATAAAATCACTTTATGATAAAAGTGTCTCAGAGTTTGAAGATAAAATTAAAAATATACTTTCAATTAAAAAAGAGGATAGAAATTTTAATAATACTGTTGCATCTTTTGAGAATGCTTTGGCTGATCTTAATTATAAAATAAATATTCCAATATTTCTTGGTTATGTTTCAACAGATCCGGATATAAGAAATGCTGCTACAGATTTAGAACTTAAAATGGGAAAGTATTTTGTTGATATTTTTACAAGAGAAGATATTTTTAATGCTATTGATGAATATTCAAAAAATATTAAAGAGAATCTTGATGAAGTTGATAGGCGCCTTCTTGATAAGATAATTTATGCATTTAAAAAAAATGGATTATATGGTGATGAAAAAACAAGAAAAAAGATAAAAAAGCTTCTTAAAGATCTTGTTGAACTTGAGGTTGAATTTGCAAAAAATATAAGAGAAACAAGGGATTATATTGAGGTTGATGAAAAAAGCCTTGATGGAGTTGATGAAAATTATAAGAAAAGATTAAAAAAGAACGAAAATGGTAAGTATATTATTTCAACAGATTATCCAGATTACATTCCATTTATGGATAATTCAAAAGATGATGACGCAAGAAAGGCACTTGAGATAAAGTTTAATAACAGATGTTATCCTCAAAATGTTGAGTTGCTAGAGAAGGCAATAAAAATAAGAAGGAAAATTGCAAAACTTTTGGGTTATGATAATTTTGCAGATTATGTTCTTGAAGATAGAATGGCAAAGAATTCAGATAAGGTTTTTGAGTTTCTGAAAAATCTTTATAAAGACCTTAAGAAAAAAGGTAAAAAGGAATTAAAAGTTTTGCTTAAACTCAAAAATAGGGAGACAGGCACTGATGATAAAACACTCTATAACTGGCAGTGGAGATATTATGCAAATATCTACAAAAAAGAAAATTTCAGTGTTGATTATGAAAAACTAAGAGAGTATTTTCCACTTGAGATTGTTATAGATGGTATGTTTGATGTTTTTTCAAAATTTTTTGGTGTAAGATTTATTCCAAAAGAACTTCCAAAATGGCACAGTGATGTTAGAACATATGAGGTTTGTGATAGCAATAATAAATTAATTGCTTATTTTTATTTTGATCTTTTTCCAAGAGATGGTAAATACAAACATGCAGCATGTTTTGGACTTGTTAAAGGAAGGGAACTTCCAGATGGTAGTTATCAAATACCTGCCGCTGCAATTGTTTCAAATTTTACACCACCATCGCAAAATATGCCTTCACTTCTTAAGTTTGATGAGGTGGTAACGCTTTTCCATGAGTTTGGACATGTAACGCATAATATATTTACAAGGTCAAAATATTCTTTTTTTGCAGGGACATCTGTTTCAAGGGATTTTGTCGAGGTTCCATCCCAAGTTCTTGAGAATTGGGTTTATGATAAAGAGGTTCTTAAAAAAATTTCATCACATTATATAACAAAACAGCCCCTTGATGATAAGACAATAGAAAAACTTACTGCTGCAAGAAATGCCACAAGTGGTCTTTTTTATTTAAGACAATTATTTTTTGCTCTAATTGATATGGTTTATCATACAAAAAAATCATCTTTTGATACAACTAAAGTTTATGAAAAACTTATGAAAAAAATATTTATGATACCAATGACAGAAGGCACTCACCCCCAGGCAAGCTTTGGTCATATTATGGGTGGATATGAGGCAGGTTATTACAGTTATCTATGGTCTGAGGTTATATCATCTGATTTCTTTGAAGAGTTTAAGAAGAATGGAATTTTTAATCCTGAGGTTGGTAAAAGATATATAGATAAAGTTCTTTCAAGAGGTGGAAGCATAGATGAAGAAATGCAAGTAAAAGAGTTTCTTGGAAGAGAGGTCTCAAACCAAGCATTTTTAAAAAGAATAGGGATTCTAAATTAAGATATGGACTGGATTGAAAATTTAAAAGAACTTTTTAAAAAGACATTTAATGATGAAGTTGAAAAAATTGAAAATGTTAGGGCTGATGGCTCAAATAGGCAGATAATAAGGCTTATTTCAAAAAATAGAAGTGTTATAGGTGTTTTTGGCCCTGACAAAAAAGAAAATAGAGCGTTTGTTGAATTCTCAAAATTCTTTTACTCAAAAAACTTTCCAGTTCCTCAGATATATTCTTTTGATGAGGAAAAACAGATTTATCTTGAAACAGATCTTGGAGATACCACTCTTTTTAACAGAGTTAAAGAATTAAGAACTGATGAAAATTTCCCAGATGAACTTATTGAGTATTATAGAAAAGCACTTCTTTGGCTTTCAAAATTTCAAATAGAAGGTGTGGATGGTTTTAATGTTAATTGGTGTTATCCAAGAAAAGAATTTGATGAGCAATCGATGATGTGGGACCTGAATTATTTTAAGTATTATTTTTTAAAACTTGGTGGAATAGAGTTTGATGAACAGAAACTTGAAAACGATTTTAAAGTATTTGTTGATTATCTTAAAAATGCTCCAAGAAAATTTTTTCTATATAGAGATTTTCAATCAAGAAATATAATGATTAAGGATGAAAATCTTTATTTTATAGATTATCAAGGTGGAAGATATGGTTTTCTTGCTTATGATGTTGCATCACTTCTTTTTGATGCAAAGATTGATATGCCACCAAAGATAAGAGAAGAACTTCTCAATTATTATCTTGATATACCGCTTGTAAAAAGTGTTATAAAAAAAGATGAATTTTTGAAATATTATTATTACTTTGTTTTTATACGACTTATGCAAGCAATGGGGGCATATGGGCTTAGAGGCTTTTATGAGAGAAAGACACATTTTCTTACAAGTATTCCTTATGTTATAAAAAATCTTGAGTATCTTCTTGGAGTTGTAAAACCGGAGATAAAAATACCTGAGATAATAAAGGTTTTTAAGAGAATAACTTCGTCATCATATTTAAGACAGTTTAGTGATAAAAAATTAGGTTTAAATTTAAGAATTTATAGTTTTTCATATAAAGATGGAATTCCACCAGATCCTCAAGGGAATAATGGTGGTTTTGTTTTTGATTTAAGATGTCTTCCAAATCCAGGGAAAGATCCTCTTTATTCGCCCTATACCGGCAGAGATAGAATTGTTCGTGATTTTCTTGATAAAAGTCTGGAGGTTAATGAGTATTACAAACATTGTTTTGAACTTGTAAATCAAGCGGTATCAAATTATCTTTCAAGAAATTTTACAGAATTATATGTTGCTTTTGGATGTACTGGTGGAAGACATAGATCCGTTTATATGGCTGAAAGGTTATACAGGGATTTTATGAATAGAAAAAATGTTTCTTGCATTTTAAAACATCTTTCACTTGAAAAAACAAATCTATGAAAGGATTTATACTTTCAGCAGGTTTAGGTGAAAGACTTAGACCAATTACAAATTATATTCCAAAACCTCTTGTAAGATTTGGAGATAAAACCGTTTTTGAGATTATTGTTGAAAAATTTAAAAAACTAAATATAAATAAGATTGCGATAAATCTTTATCATCTTTCAGAGATTTTTGAAAGATTTTTAAGTGTTAAAAAATTTGAAGTAGATATAAAGGTATACAAAGAAAAAACTCTTCTTGGAACTGGTGGTGCTCTTAAAAATATTTCTGATTTCATTGATGATTTTATTTTAGTTCATAATGGTGATATAATTACAGATTTTGATTTGCTTGAGGTTTTTGATTTTCATAAAAATTTCAAAAATACTGTTACACTTTGTATTATGAAAAGAGAATCATCAAGAGTTCTTGTATTTGATGATGATATGAAACTAACTGGTTGGATAAACCGCGATAAAAATCTGTATAAGGGAAATATATCCGGCAACATTTATTCTTTTACAGGCATTTATTTTCTATCCCCTAATATTGTAAAATATTTTCCTAAAGATGATGTTTTTTCGCTTTTTGATTTTCTTATGAATACTAAAGAAATTATTGTTAGAGGTTGTGTTGTAAATCCTAAATACTGGTTTGATATAGGAAATATAGAAAAACTTTCAAAAGCAAGAGAATTTTTTAAGGAGGTAATATGAATGACATTGAGATTGCAAGAAGTATAAAGATGAAGCATATAAAGGAAATCTGTGAGTTTTTAAATATAAAGGATGATGATGTGATATATTTTGGAAAATATAAAGCAAAACTCCCGTTGAGTTTAATAAACAAAGAAAAATTAGATAAAGCAAAACTCATACTTGTTTCTGCAATTACACCAACGCCTGCAGGAGAGGGGAAAACAACAGTTTCAATAGGTCTTTCAATGGCATTAAATAGAATTGGTAAAAAAACAATAGTTACATTAAGAGAGCCATCACTTGGTCCTGTTTTTGGAATGAAAGGTGGTGCTACAGGTGGTGGTTATTCTCAGGTTCTTCCAATGGAAGATATAAACCTTCATTTTAATGGTGATTTTGCTGCTGTTGAAAAAGCACATAATCTTTTAGCAGCAATGATTGATAATAACATTCAAAATAAGAAAAATAACATTGGTATAGATCCAAGAACTGTGATATTTAAAAGAGTAATGGATATGAACGATAGATCACTTAGAAACATAATAGTTGGTCTTGGTGGAACATCAAATGGTGTTCCAAGAGAGACGGGCTTTGATATAACTGCAGCAAGTGAGGTTATGGCAATACTATGTTTAAGTGAAAATTTGAAACATCTAAAAGAAAAACTTTCAAATATATTTATTGGATATACCTATGATAAAAAACCTGTTTTTGCAAAAGATATAAAGGCAAGCGGAGCAATGAGTGTTCTTTTAAAAGATGCAATAATGCCGAACCTTGTTCAAACAACAGAACATACACCTGCATTAATACATGGTGGTCCTTTTGCAAATATTGCTCATGGATGCAACTCAATCATTGCAACAAAAATGGCTATGAGTCTTGCCGATTATGTAGTAACTGAAGCAGGATTTGCTTTTGAACTCGGTGCTGAAAAATTTCTTGATATAAAATGCAGATATGCAGGTATTTTCCCAGATGCAGCAGTGCTTGTTGCAACAGTAAGAGCATTGAAGTATCATGGTGGAATGAATATAAAGGATATAACAAAGCCATCTGTTGAGTATCTCTTAAAAGGAATTGAAAATCTTGAAAAGCATTTGGAAAATATAATGCAGTTTGGGATAAAGCCAGTTGTTGCGATAAATAAATTTAGTACAGATACTAAAGAAGAAATTGATGCAATTAAGAATAGATGTAAAGAATTAAATGTTGATGTTTTTGAGTGTGATGTGTGGGGAAGTGGTGGCGCTGGGGCGATAGACCTTGCAAAAAAAGTTGTTGAGATTGCAGAGAAAAATAAGAAAGAACCAAAGTTTATATATGATCTTGATTGGAGTGTTGAAAAGAAAATAGAAACCATAGCAAAGAAAATGTATGGAGCAGTACATATTGATTATACACCTAAAGCAAAAAAAGACCTTGAAAAGATTTATAAACTTGGTTTTGATAAACTTGCAGTATGCATTGCAAAAACACAAAAATCACTTTCAGATAATCCAGAACTTCTTGGAAGACCAAAAGATTTTGTTGTAACTGTAAGACAGATTGAAATTGCCTCTGGTGCTGGTTTTATAATTCCAATTACTGGTGAGATTATGAGAATGCCTGGTCTTCCAGAGTATCCTGCTGCAGAAAACATTGATATAGATGAAAATGGAAATGTTGTCGGTTTGTTTTAAAATTTCCATTTTTTTAATAAACTTAAAATCCCCCTTTGGTAAAGGGGGAGATAAAATGTGGGATTTTAAAAATAAGGCTAAAGCCTTGCCCTACAAATACATGGCATAAGTTTAATTTTTTTGAAACTAAAAAGATTGTAAAACATAAGCAATTCTTTAATTTAAATCCCCCATAGTCTCCCTTTGATAAAGGGGGAAATTACGAAAGGGGGATTTTTGAAAAAAAATGAAATTCCTCTGTATTTCCCCGACGTAACGTCGGGAAAGAAATAAGAGGGGGATTTGATAAGCGGAGCTAAAAGCCTTATCCTGCAGTGAGAACTGTATGCCTTCAAAATATCATCGAAGTTTCCTCTGAAGAAGTTCAGAAACATATTGGACAGTTATCCACAGGATAAATAAGCCAAAAATTGAATAAAATAGAATTGTTGATAATATTGTAAAAGCAAATATATTTTTAAATATTTGTGGAGGTTTGATATGCAACAAATATATACACATAGTTATTTCAAGAAGGGTGAATTATATAACCTATCCAAACTGAATTCATTAATAAATCATCCGAAGTATGAAGAGATATCTAAGAGATTAAAGATAATAAACTTTTATGATAGATATGGATTAAGTGCGACTAAAGAAGCGTATAGTGTAAGTAGGTCAACGATATATTTATGGAAGAAGAAAGTAAGCCAAGCAGATGGAGACATAAGAGCATTGGCACCACAAAGTAAAGCGCCAAGGAAGAAGCGAGAAAGGAAGCGTAATATTGTAATAGAGGATTTTATAATAGGATATCGTGAGGAACACCCGAGAGCGGGCAAAAACACGATAAAGTATGAATTAGACAAATATTGTAAAGATAATAAAATAAATATTATATCCGAATCTACGATAGGAAGGATGATAAAAGATTTAAAGCAAAGGGGAATATTAATTGATGATGTTAAAGTAAGTTTTAATGGTAAAACAGGGAAGATAAGGATAATAAAGAAGAGTAATAAAAAGAAAGAAAGGCGAAATGGCTATGAGCCCCAGAGGGGAGGGGATTTAGTTCAGGTAGATAGTATAACTATATTTGAGGAAGGGATAAAGAAGTATATAATAAATGGGATAGATATAAAAACGAGGTTTGGATTTTTGATGATGTATGACAAACTAAATAGTGATAATGCGAGAGATTTTATGAAGAGATTTCAAGAGGTCTCGCCATTTAAGATAAAGAGGATACAGACAGATAATGGGAGTGAGTTTGAAAAATATTTTGAAAGTTATGTTAGTAGAGAAGGTTTAAAGCACTATTATAACTATCCGAGGCATCCACAATCGAATGGCTGTATAGAGAGATTTAACAGGACAATAAAAGAGCAATTTGTGTATAACAATTTAGATGTCTTAAGTGAGCGAGAAGAATTTAACAAAAGTATGATGAAATATTTAATATGGTATAATACAAGAAAAGCGCATAGATCACTAAACAATAAGCCGCCATTAAGATACTATCTTGATGAAGTTATCAACAGTTCAAAAAAGTCCAATATGTTATGGACGCTTACACTAATTTGACAAGTATTTAACTATTTAGTAAAATAGTTTTGTGAAAAGTTTATTCTCGTTTTTCTTATCGACTCTTTTAAAAAGGAAGATATATGTATAAAAATATAACAAAGGAGCAAGAGAATTGTTCCAAAATCTTTAAAGCATTAGGACATCCTGTAAGATTTTATCTTGTTGAGAAAATATTAAAGAATAAAATATGCGTATGCGCTCTTGCAAATGAATTAGATATGAGTGTCCCTTCTATTTCAAAACATTTTTCGGTTTTAAAAAATGCTGGTATTGTTGAAGAAGAAAGGGAAGGGAATAATATTTATTACAGAATTAAATCCAATTGTATAACGAATTTATTGAGTTCAGTTCGTAAAGTAAATAAGTGTATTAACAGGGTTCACTGAAATTAAGTAAAAATTAGTAGATGTATTAGAGGATATAGAAGTGATAGAAGTTATAGAAGAATAGGAAAATCCCTCTCTTTTCCCCTTTGACAAAGGGGGATGAAAGGGGGATTTTACTTTTCACTTTTCTACTCCTCACTTTTCAATTATTTAGCTAGTTTTTTCAGCGAACCATAAAAGTTATTTAAAAATAATTTTTGAAGTTATGAGCATTTTAATAATTAACTGTTTAGGTAAATAGTTAATCATTATCTAAGCTTTTTAAGGAGGCAATCTGGAGTGAAAAAGGAATATAAAATACTTTTAAGTTTTGTGGTTTCTTTTTTTGTTTTGTATTTTCTTCCAACACAAAATCCTCGATTTCAGGGCGCTGTTATGGAAGCATTTGAACTTACAAAATGGTATGTGAGGGAACATATTGTTTTATGCCTTGTGCCAGCGCTTTTTATAGCCGGTGGAATTTCCGCTTTTGTAAGTCAGGCATCTGTTATGAAATATTTCGGCGCTGGGGCAAATAAATTCCTTTCCTATTCGGTGGCTTCTGTGTCAGGAACAATACTTGCGGTTTGCTCCTGCACAGTTCTTCCGCTTTTTTCTGGAATATATAAAAAAGGGGCAGGGCTTGGTCCCGCTATTTCCTTTTTATACGCAGGTCCTGCTATAAATGTCCTTGCTATAGTTTTGACAGCAAGGGTTCTTGGTTTTGAACTTGGAGTTGCAAGGGCTATAGGTGCGGTATTATTCAGTGTTATTATAGGTCTTATAATGGCTTTTATATTCAGTGATGAAGAGAAAGTAAAAAAAGAAACTCAGAGTCAGTTAAATGTTGAGGTCAAAAGGCCGCTTTGGCAGAATATCATTTATTTTGCTTCTATGGCTTTTATTTTGATATTTGCAAACTGGGCTAAAGCAGATGAGACAGATAAATTCTTTTATTTTGTATATAAAATAAAATGGATTTTGACATTTATAAATAAAATGAGTATTTGTGCTTGGTGAAAATATATTTAAATTTATAATTCCAATAATTCAAATTTGCGAAAAGCAATTCCCAAGAAAATGCTCAAATTGCGGAAAAGAATTTATTAATTTTAGAGAATTTATTTTGAATACCAAACCGGATGGGTAAACTGCAATTGCCTTATAATGAAGAAAAATATATTATGGCAATTATGACTTATACCAATTGTAAATGTGGTTCTACTTTAATCCTGTCATGTATAAATCCTGATATGCATACTGATTTTGAGAGAATTTTAAAAGAAGAATAGTTAGAACTAATAGAAAAATAGAAGATATTCTTTTGGGATTAATGCAGAAAACAAAAAAGTAATTTTTAGATAATAAAATTTAATAAACTATTTTTTGAAGTTTATGGCTCTATTATTTTAGGTCTTTTTTTACTCCAGGTTACTTCACCTATTTTTTCTATTAATTCAGGATTATCTATAAAAGGATTCCTATTACCTTGATATTTATATACTAAGTCGTTTCTTCTTTTTTCGTCATCATCAGGGGGGTCAAGCCTATTCCATAGCATATATGTTTTTATTTTTGAAATAAAAAAATTATCATAATCCATTGAACTTGATATACTCCTGTCATAATATCTTACTACAAAGTAAAATAAAACTCTTGCTACATCTCCTTTTACTTTATCTGGTGGTTCAAAATAACCGTTACCTAATCTTGCTCCGCTTGAACCTACGATATATACAGGATTTGTTACATAATAAAAAGGAAAATTAGCTCTTTTATTATTTGGTGTTATAAATGTAGGCCTTAAATGATTTAAATCTGATACCATCGGATAATTGCGGTTAAAATAACCCTGTGGCCATATATGTTCAATATTCATACCTTTTGAGTCTATATATCCATCTAAATTCATATCTCCATACTCAATATATTTATTACCACTATTATATTTACCTTCGATACAAATATTTGAATAAAATTCCCATACACCATTTTTACCCGATGGGCATAATGTGTTGTCGACATCATAGAAGATTTTTTGCTTAGATTCATCATAAGTAAGAACAACTTGCTGTTTTGTTATTTCGTGTAAATAGTCAAATAATTTTTCACCTTCAAGATTTTCTGGTATTGAATATTTTATTGGTTCAAAAGAAATAATTGGAGTTGTTATTTTTATATCTGGCTCTTTTATAGTATAATCGTTTATGAAATTAAACTCAGAGTAGAGATTGCTTATAAATAAAAAGACAAATAATAAATACTTCATAAAAAAGTTGTAATATATTTTTGATTTTTTGTCAAAAATCTTTTGGCCTATTGATTTTTTACCATAAGTTCCTTGTTTTGTCAAGAGATTATTCATTAAGCATTTATTTTGCTATTTTTATTTTCTTTTAGTTTCATAATTTTTTATATAAACTTTTTATTTTCTTTTTCTAAATAGTAAAGACAAATTAAAATCCCCTTATATCCCCCTTTAAAAAATGGTGAACTATAGGGGGGATTTTTAAACAATTGAAATCTTTTATATTTCTTTAGGGACATAATTTTGATCTATCCAGATTATCTTCAGGGACAAAAATTATGATCCAATGCGAGTTATTGACATTTGTCGGTAATAATGCTAACATATTATTAGCCTGTCATTGTTAGGGGTTAAAAAATCCTTAAAATTGCAGGTAAGATAAATCCGAGTGAATCGGATTAGTTAGAAAGGAGAGTAGTTAGATGAAAAAGTTATATGTAGGCGGACTGCCTTATAAAACCGGTGATGATGAGTTGAATTCATTATTCACCAATTATGGAAAAGTAACAAGTGCCAAAGTCATAAAGGATAAGTTTTCAGGAAGATCCAGGGGCTTTGGTTTCGTTGAAATGGAAGATGATAATGAAGCAATGGTTGCAGTAAGCAAATTAAACGGCAGTGAATATGAGGGGAGAAAGCTTATTGTTAATGAAGCAAGACCAATGCAGGAAAATAGACCAAGAAATAATAAAAGGGGATGGAAGAATAATAACAGATGGTAATATAATCTGTTAGACCAAAAGGGGCGAATGACTTAAAAAGTTATTCGCCCTTTTTTATTTTATATAATATTTTTTAAAGGAGAAGTTATGAAAAATCTAAAAATATTCTTTCTTGTTTTGGTGTTTTTAATTATATCTTTTGATTCTTATGCTGGTAGTGGAAAACGTGATGAGGAAGTTGTTATAAATAGAGATACTTCACTTATTGATATACCAAGTGCAAGTGTGTTAGATAGAGGAAACTTTAGTGTTAAAACAAGGTTTTATAGTGGTGGTGGTGTTCTTACTAATGTTGAAGTTGGAGTTCTTGATCCACTAACACTTGGGGCTTCTTTTATGGTGGATAATCTTATAGGCTCTGGGGATAATGTTAAAATGATAAAGCCAGAAATGCAAATAAAATTTAGATTTTATGATGGTGGTTACTATATTCCTGCTCTTGCTTTAGGTTATGATGGACAGGGATATTTTTATGATAGACGTAGAGAAGAATATATGCAGAAAGGAAAAGGGCTTTATATTGTTGGCACAAAAGAGATGATTTTCCCAAATCTTATGACTCATATAGGGTTTAATATTCCTGATTATAATGATGGATATCTTTATAGTTTTTTAGGTTTTAATTACAATCTTGAGGATAAAATAAATTTAATGATGGAAATTGATAATATGTTTCATTCTGATTATAAATCAAGATTTAATCTTGGAGTTAGATTTAATGTAACATCTAATTTTAATTTTGATATAGCATTTAGAAATATTGGGAGAAATTCAAAATTTATAAATGGTGAGCCAAATAAAATGGAGAGAATAGTTCAATTTAATACATCTTTTTATCTTGGAGATTTTTAATATAAAGGAGGTAAAATGAAAAAAATAGGTATTCTTACAGGTGGTGGTGATTGCCCTGGCTTAAATCCTGCTATAAGAGGTGTTGTTTATGCTAGTGAAAAATTTGGTTTTAAATGTGTTGGTATACTTGATGGATGGAAGGGAATGATTGAAGGAAATACTATTGATCTTAAAAAAGAAGATGTTGAGTATATTATATCACAGGGTGGAACAATACTTGGAACATCAAGAACAAATCCGTTTAAAAAAGAAGAAAATGTAAAAAAAGTTCTTGAAAATTTTAAATTACTTGATTTATATGCTCTTGTTGCAATAGGTGGCGAAGATACTCTTGGTGTTGCAACAAAACTATATGAGAATTATAAACTTAATGTTGTTGGTGTTCCTAAGACAATGGATAATGATCTAAATGCAACAGATTATACATTTGGATTTGATACCGCTGTAACCAGAGCAATGGAAGCAGCAAAGGCACTTATAGATACCGGTAGAAGTCATAGAAGGGTTATGGTTTTTGAAGTTATGGGAAGACATGCTGGGTGGGTCGCTCTTTTTACTGCTATTGCAAGTGCTGCCGATTATGTTTGTCTTCCTGAAAAAAAACTTGATCCATCAGATCTTATAGATAAGATAAAAAAAGCATATGCAAGAAAAAAGTTCGCACTGGTTGTTGTAAGTGAAGCTGTTGAAATACTTGAAGAAGAAAAAGATGTACTTAAAACACAAGAAGTTGATCAGTTTGGACATGTTATACTTAAAGAAAGAGGTATGGGAGAAAAGATTGCAAAATTTATAGAAAAAAATACAGGTATTGAGACAAGGCATGCTGTTATAGGTCATATGCAAAGAGGTGGAGAGCCAACTCTTTTTGATAGAATACTTGCAACAAGAGTAGGAATAAAAGCAGCTGAACTTGTTAGAGATGGTGATTTTGGTAAAATGGCTGCTTTAGTAGGCAATGAGATAAAAGCAGTTCCATTAAAAGATGCAACAGGACAACTTAAGGTTGTTGATAAAAAATGGTTTGATCTAATGGATATACTTTTTTAATAGTATCAAACTAAAATAGGAGGTTTCTGTGGAAAATAAACCTCAGTATCAGAGGAAAACTGTTATTATTAAAAGGGGATTACAATATAGATATATGTTGTTTATATCTGCAGTATCATTTATTGCATTTATGCTTGTTATAATGGATATGATATGGACACTTCATAAAGTAAGTCAGAATCATCCTATGATTATTGAAGTATTGGATGAGGTCTTTTCATCGATACCTTTAATGTTTTTTAAAATATCTCTTTATCTTATAGTTGTTGTTATATTATCTGTGGTTATATCTCATAAAATTGCAGGTCCTATCTATAAATTTGAGAAAATATGTGAATTAATATCAAAGGGTGATATGACACAAAGAGTTTATCTTAGAAAAGGTGATGCACTTGTTGAGTTGCAAAATTCTTTTAATACTATGATGAAAAATATAAATTCTATTATGAAGATTAATGATGATTTTAGAAAAAAACTAAAAGAAAAAAATATAGAGACATCAGAGATAGAAAAAATTGAAAAAGAAATAAAAGAGATAATGCCGGATTATAAAGTTTAATGCCTATTTCATTTTATAAACTTACCGCCGCAGGAAATGATTTCGTTTTGTTTTATAAAAATATAAATATAAAATCATATTCAAGTTTTGCTAAAAAAATATGTGATAGACATTATGGTGTTGGTGGGGATGGAATACTTATTCTTGATAAAAATGGAAAAGAATTTAATCTAAGATATTTTAATTTGGATGGTACTGAGGCTTTTTGTGGAAATGGGACAAGATCTGCAGCATTTTTTATCTATAGGGAGATATTTAAAAAAAGGAAAAAAAATTTTTATATAAAAACATCAGCTGGTAGACTAGAAATAAAAATTATAAAAGAAAAAATATATCTCTGTATGCCAAAACCTAATTTTTTGAAAGAAGTTTTTATTGAAAATAAATGGAATTTTTTAAAGATGAGTTATATTAAAGCAGGAACATATCATCTGGTAATTGAGACCGATGATATTTCAAAAATTGATGTTTATGAATGCGGAAGATTTTTTAGATATCACGAAAAGTTTAGGCCTAATGGGACAAATGTTAATTTTATAAAAATAGAGAAATTAAGTGGAGGTAAAGTTATTTGCAGAATAAGAACTTATGAGAAAGGTATTGAAGAAGAAACGTTTTCTTGCTCAAGTGGAATTGCTTCATCATTTTATTATCTTAATAAAAAATATGGCATAAAAAATGCTATTTTTATATCAAAAAATAAAGAAAAATTTTATCTTAAACTTGATAAAAATAAAAATCTTTATTTAAGTGGTCCAGTAAAAATTGTTTTTAAAGGGAGGCTAGATGAATTATATTAAAAGAGCAATTGATATAATAAGAGAAAATTCAAAAGCAATAACTATTTATCTTATATATTCATTTCTTGTTCACTATATTTTGCCATACATTTTCAAAATAGATTTCTATTCATACTCAAAAGAGAAATTTGAGATTTATTATAAAATGCCATCTTTTTATATTTTGCTTTTGGTTGATTGTATTTTGTCAGCATTTTTTATTGGTGGTTTGTGGTATTCTATAGCGGTAAAAAAGATTGAAAAGGTAGGAGAGTATTTTGAAAAAAGTATTTATTTTTTTAATAGGTTTATTATTCTTTCCTTTATAGGTTTTTTATTTACTATAAGTACGATTGTTATCTCGATACTTTTTAATTTTGCAAACAGAATGCTATTTTCTATTTTTATAATTATTTATATACTTGCAATTTTTTATTTTGGAATTAAAATTGCTTTTTCACCAATATTTATTGTAAGAAATGATGAAACAATCTTATCAGCTTTTAAAAATAGTTTTAAAATAGTAAAGGGGCGTTATTTTTTTGTAATTTTTGTTTATTCTCTGCTTAAATATTTTTTTCTTAATAGATTAGGTTTAATAGTGGATTTTATAAATGTTATTTTTCTTTACATTATTTTTGAAGTTGCAAGTTCAAAACCAATAGAAAATCAAATGGTAAATCAATAAATCAAATCATTATATTAACATTTAACGTTTCAATTTTAAAATCACACTATAAATTATTTCTTTTTCAAAGGGAATTTTATTTTAAAATAAATTAAATATTGATTTCTTTCATTATTTTATCTATATAACTTGCGTTTTCTTTTGAAATTCTTGTAAGAGGAAGTCTTAGTTCATCAGTTTTTATTATATTTTTCTTTTTTAAGATGTATTTTATTGGTATTGGATTTGTTTCTCTAAACATTGATTTTATGAAATTAAAGTATTTTTGATGTATTTCTATTGCTTTTTTAATATTTCCATTTTCAAATGATAAACACATATCAGATATTTCATTTGGTATTATATTCGAAGCAACTGATATGACCCCATTTCCACCAACACTCATAATTGGGAGAGTTAATGTATCGTCTCCTGATAAAATTGAAAAGTTTTTATCAGTTATTCTTGCAATTTCGCTTATCTGCTCAAGATTTCCACTTGCTTCTTTTATCCCAACAACATTTTTAAATTTTGATATCTCAAGAATAGTTTGTGGTATAGCATTTATACCTGTTCTTGAAGGAATATTATAAATTATTATTTTGTGATCTGTATTTTGGCAGATCAGTTTAAAGTGCTCTATTATTCCTTTTTGTGTTGGCTTATTATAATATGGAATAATTACAAGAAGAGCATCAAGTTTTATATTATTTACTTTTTTAATAAGTTTAAGTGTCTTTTGTGTTGAATTAGTTCCAAAGCCAGCTATTATTTTCTTTTTACCATTTACTTTTTCAACAACGAATTTAAGAACATCAATATACTCATCTTCGTCAAGTGAGCTTGCTTCTCCTGTTGAACCACAAGGAACAATTCCGCTTATATTTGATTGTAATTGAAATTTCAAAAGATTTTCAAATGATTTAAAATCTATATTTCCACTATTACCGAAAGGCGTTACAATTGCAGTAAAAACACCTTTAAACATTTATCCTCCTTTTAATTCTATTATTTTTTTTGCTGATTCAAATCCATCCTTTATATTTTCTTCTATAAATGAGTATTTCCATCCACCATATCTTCCAGTACTTATAACTGAGTTTTTATCAAGATAATCAAAAATTATTTTTAAGTTTTCTTCCCTTTCTTTGTCATATATTACATAGGCACATTCTGCTAAAAGCCACATAATAGTTTTTATGTCATCTTCATTTTTTATTATCCCAAGATTTATTAAATCTTTAATTACTTTTTTTTCTACTTCATTTGTGTTTATATATCCATTTTCATTAGTTGAAAACTCAATATATATAGATGAAAATCCCTTTGGTGATAAATTTTTTGAAAAATTTGTGTAGAAACCAAGTCTATAAAAAATAAATTTCTTTTCAGGAAAATATATCCAATGTTGTTTAAAATTCGTCTTTTTTATTCCTAAATTAAGAATATATACTTTGTTATGTTTTAATTTTTCCGCTGCTTTTTTTACATTTTGTGGTGCATTTGAGTTGAGTATGAAGTATTTAAGTGGTGATGTGTTTATAAGTATGTCATATTTAATTAAACTTCCATTTTTAAGCATCACAGTTTTTTTATTAAAATTAGTAAATATAACTTCAGAATTTGTTTTTATATTTTTAAGACCAATAGAGATTGCATTTGTAAGTGATCCTATACCACCATTTTTGGGATAGTAAAAAACTGGGTTATATCCTATGTTTTCTATCTTTTTTTGATAAGCGCCTTTTAGAACAAGATTTATGTCCGGTTTCGGAACAAAATTTCCAAGCCAGTTGATTGTAAGTTTTTTAATATCAAATGAAAAAAGTTTTTCATTATAGGGAAACATAAAGTAATTACATATAGACTTTCCAAAAGTATTTAAAGCCCATTTATAGAAGTTTTTAGTTTCTTTTTTTTCTCTACTATATGCTTTTATAAAATCAGATACGCACTTTGATTTTATATCTGGTGGAAGGTTGTATAGATTTATTTGGAAGGGATAATCTATGAAATATCCTTTTAAGTATATTTGAGCATTCCTTTTTATCTTTACAAGGTTATTTTGAAGAATATTAAATACAAAATCAGTTGTTTCTTTCCATCTTAAGTGAAGAAGATGTCCTGAGTAGTCGAATATAAAATTATTTTTTTCTACGCTTTTTGCAAGACCACCTATTTTATTTTCTTTTTCAAAGATAATATAATCTATTTTTCCGTTAAGTTTTTTGGCACAGGAAAGTCCTGTTGGTCCGCTTCCTATTATTACTACTTTCACCTTGCTGCCTTTGTTTTTAATGCTTCCTTTATTTTTTCTGCTATATATGAAATCTCATTGTCTTTTAAGTGAGGAAACATTGGAAGTGAAAGTACGGTGTCTTGCATTTTCTCTGTAACAGGAAGAGCACCTTTTTTATATCCAAGGTGTTGATATGCTTTTTGAAGATGAAGTGATATCGGATAGTAAATCTGGTTTGCAACACCGTTTTCAGAGAGATATTTTGAAACATTATCCCTTATTTCTTTTGTCTCAAACCTTATCGTATAATAGTTAAAAGAATGTCTTGCGTTTTCCCTTACTTTTGGAGTTATACATAATCCTTTTAATGCTTCTTCATATTTCTTTGCAACTTCTTGTCTCATATTAGTGTATTTTTCTATATATTTGAGTTTTACTCTAAGTAGTGCTGCTTGAATTGTATCAAGTCTTGAGTTAAATCCTTCCATCTCATATATATATCTTTGGCTTGAACCATGGTTTCTAAGAGTTTTCATAATATTTGCTTTTTTTTCATCTTCTGTTGTAATTAATCCACCATCACCATATGCACCAAGGTTTTTTGCAGGGAAGAAACTAAATGTTCCACAATCACCAATTGAACCAACATACTTCCACTCTCCATTAATTTTATATTTTGCTGTAAATGCTTGAGCGCAGTCTTCTATTACTATAAGATTATATTTTTTTGCGATATCCATTATTTTTTGCATATCTGCTGGATGTCCGTAAAGATGAACAGGAATTATTGCCTTTGTTTTTTTGGTTATTTTTTTCTCAATTGATTTTGGATCAATATTATAAGTATCTTCTTCTATATCTGCAAAAACTACTTTTGCTTGAGCTTGTGATATGGTTTCTGTTGTTGCGATAAATGTAAAAGGTGTGGTTATAACCTCATCGCCGGGTCCTATTCCGGATGCAAGTATTGCAATTCTTAGAGCATCTGTTCCACTTGCAACTGATACTGCATATTTTGAACCATTAAACTTTGAAAACTCTTCTTCAAATTTAAAAACATCTTCCCCAAGAATAAAATTGCATTTATTTAATACATTTTGGATTGCTGGATTAATTTCATTTTTAAGTTCTTCGTATTCTCTTTTTAAATCAACCATTGGAATTTTCATCATATATCCTCCTCAAATACTATTATATATAAAAAAGATTGATTTGTTTGAAGATATTAAATAAAATAATCTTATGATCTTCTATCTTAAAGTTTTCTTACTTTCGCTTTTTTTATCGCTTTTGCTTGTTCCTATCATTAGATATATTTCAATAAAACTAAACAATGTGGATCGCCCTACTGATATAAAAACACATAAAGGAGTTGTTCCACTTTCAGGAGGAATTGCTGTTTTTATTGCTTTTAGCGCTTCTCTTTTTATCGTAAGATTTTCTACCTCATTTCCAACAGGAACTTTGAGAGATATAAGATATATACTTTTTGGATCTTTTCTTATTCTTTTAATTGGAATTATTGATGATTTTAAAAAACCAAAAGGGATTTCTGCAGGTATTAAATTTTTTCTTGAGATTATTATTGCTATTTTTATGATAAGTAGAGGTTTTTCAATAAATTTTATAAAGCCGGATCATTTTGCTTTAGTTTTGAGTGTTATATGGATTGTTGGCATAACAAATTCTTTTAACATAATAGATATAATGGATGGACTTTCTTCTTCTCAGATTTTTATTGCAGCTATTAGTTTTCTTATTATTTCTATACCCACAGAGGCAATATATGTTAATGTGCTTTCTGCATCTATCGCCGGTGCTATTCTTGGATTTATTCCTTATAATATGAGTAATAGGTTTAAGATATTTCTTGGAGACAGTGGAAGTCTTTTTGCTGGTTTTCTTATATCAATAATTTCTCTTGGAGTAGGGTATTCTGATAAAAACACTCTTGCTGTTTACGTTCCTATTCTTATTCTTTCGGTACCTATTTTTGATACTATCTATGTTTCGATAATGAGAATAAAAAATGGGATATCACCATTTAAAGGTACAAAAGATCATTTTGCACTTAGACTTGAAAGTATGGGTTTTGAAAGAAAAAAAATTGTTTTATTAACTTTTATCTTTTCATCTATTGTTTCCATGATATCTTTTTTAATTACAAGAGTAAGTTTTAAAGTCAGCATTTTTTTGTATATGTGTATATTTGTTTTTTTTGTTTTTGTTGCAAAGATTGTGTCAAAAGTAAAAATAAGTTGATATTTATCAATACATAAATGCTAAAATATAAATTGTTATGACAAGAGCAGAAGAGTTAGAATATAGATTGAATCTTCTTGTTCAGTTTGGTGCTATTGTTAGCAAAGAGACAAATCTTTCAAAACTTCTTTCCCTTATAGCATCACAGGTTGAAAAGATTCTTTCCGCAAAAAGATGTTCTATATTTCTTTATGATTCAAAAACTCAAGAATTATGGGCAAAGATTGCTACAGGAATTTATAATACAGAGATAAGAACACCGGTTGGAAAAGGAATAGTTGGTTTTGTCGCAAAAACTGGTCAGAGCATAAATATAGATGATGCATATAATGATCCAAGGTTTAATCCTGAAATAGACAAAATAACTAGTTTTAAAACTAAAAATGTTTTAGCAGTTCCACTTAAAAATATAAATGGTGATATAATTGGTGTTTTTGAGGTTATAAATAAAGAAGTCGGAAATTTTACATCTGAAGATGAGGGCATCTTAAATCTTATAGGATCTGTTGCAGCAACAGCAATTGAAAATGCTAAACTTTATGAAAATCTATATGAATCACAACTTGAGACCATATACCGTCTTGCTATTGTTGCAGAATATCGCGACCAGCATGATACAGCCATACATCTCAGACACATAAGCGAATACTCATCTCTGATTGCTGAGGCGCTTGGGCTTGATAGCAAAAAGGTTGAGGATATAAGATATGCAAGTCCGCTTCATGATATAGGTAAGGTGGCTATAAGCGATTCTATTCTTTTAAAACCAGGAAAACTTACAGAAGAAGAATTTGAAGAGATGAAGAAACATACTTTGTATGGTGCAAAAATACTTTCAAATGCCAAAAGTCATCTTCTTCAAGTGGCAAATTTAATTGCTCAAAGCCATCATGAGAGATATGATGGAAAGGGATATCCATACCGACTTTCCGGAGAAAATATACCGATTGAAGCAAGGATTGTTTCAGTTGCGGATGTTTTTGATGCTCTTTGTATGACTAGAGTTTATAAACCGAGTTGGGAGCCATCAAAAGCAAGAGAGTATATACTTTCAGAAAAAGGAAAGGCGTTTGATCCAAAGGTTGTTGATGCTTTTGAAAGTGTTTATGATAAAATTCTTGAGATACAAAAGAAAACTGATTTACGTTCAACTATAATCCCGGGAATAAAAAAAGAACTTTATAAAGATAAATATATCTAAAATCAAATTATGAAACTTTTATAGTATAAAAATCATCTAATAAATAGGAGGGTATATGGCAAGAATTGAAGTAAAATTTCCAGGAAATAAAAAAGTAAATGCTATTATTAATAACTTTGAGATTAAAACTGATCAACCTATAGCGGCAGGTGGAGATGGGACTGCACCAGCCCCATATGATTTATTTCTTGCATCACTTGCTACTTGTGCTGGAATATTTGCGATAAGTTTTTTTCAAACAAGGAATCTAAATACTGATGGATTTGAAATGTATATGGATGTCTCTTGGGATAAGGAAAAACATAAACTTGGTAAAATAAGTATAAATATGAAGATTCCAAAAGATTTTCCAGAAAAATACATTCCTGCTTTAAAAAATGCAGTTGAACTTTGTTCTGTTAAAAGAACGATAATGGATCCACCTGAGTTTGAGACAAATGTGATAAAATAGATTATAAGATGGAGATAACTAAAGATACAACCATAGAAGAAATAATTGAAAAATGTCCTAAATCTATTGAGATTTTTAAGAAGTATAATATTACTGTTTTTATTTGTGGAGAGGTGGTTTGGGATACGATAGGTGGAGTTTGTGAGAAAAATGCTATTGATTTTGAAAAAGTATCAGAAGAAATAAAAAATCTATGTCAAACTCAATGATTGAATACTTTGGATACATGGGTTCTTTTCTTGTTGCTCTTTCACTTTTAATGAGCAATGTTTATAAATTAAGAATTATAAATTTTATTGGGGCAATTATTTTTGTTATATATGGATATATAATAAAGGCAAATGCAGTTTGGCTTGTGAATTTTTTTATTGCATGTGTTGATCTTTATTATATAATTCAATTAAAAACTTCAAAAAATATTTTTAGATTTATTAAATTAGAATGTAATGATATTATAAGAGATTTTATAAATTTTTATAGTCAAGATATTAAAAGGTTTTTTCCTAATTTTGAAAAACTAAATTTCGAAGAATTAAATTATTACCTTATAATAAGAAACTTTGTAATTGTTGGCATATTTGCATATAGGGTTATTGATGATGAGAATCTTTTTATTGAGATTGATTATATAGCAAAGGAGTGGCGAGATCTTAAAAATGCAAAAAATTTTTTTAGATTTATTTTAGAGAACCCTGATTTTAAAGGTAAAAAGTTTATTACTGAAACTACGAATAAAAAGCATATTGCTTATTTACTTAAAATTGGTTTTAAAAATATTGAAAAAAATATCTATCAATTTTCACTTTAAAATTCTAATTTCTATATGAATGAACTTGGGAAAATTTTTTTAATCATTGGAATAGTAATGATATCTTTAGGTATCTTTATAATTTTTTTGCCAAAAATTGGCTTTTTTAAACTTCCAGGTGATATTTATTATAAAAAAAACAATTTCACTTTTTACTTTCCTATTACAACAAGTATTATTATAAGTCTAATACTTACTTTACTCTTAAATCTTTTGAAAAGAAACTAATATTTACCATTTTATTTTCTAAAAACTTGAAATTTTATTTTAAATTATATAAATTATCTTTAGAAGAAATTTTTAGGAGGATTTTATGATAGACCTTGTTAAAAATCTTGCAACAGCACCACGAAGAACAAAAGCATCAGTTATAAGAGAGCTTCTTAAACTAACAAATAAACCAGGTGTTATTTCATTTGCAGGTGGTCTCCCAGATCCAGAAGTTTTTCCTTATGATTTTGTTGTTGATTCTGTTAAAAGAATTATGGATAAAAAAGGTAGAGTTGCACTTCAATATGGTCCAACTGAAGGTTTGCCAGAATTAAAAGATGAATTTATTAAGTTTCTTGAAAAAGAAGAGGGGATAAAAGTAAAGCAGGAAAACCTTCTTGTAACTACAGCCTCACAGCAGGCATTAGATCTTGTTGGACGTCTTTTTATTGATGCCTCTGATCCTGTTATCGTGGAACTTCCAAGTTATATGGGAGGTTTGCAGGTTTTTAAATCTTATGGTTGTGATTTTGTTGGTGTTAGAATGACTGAGGATGGGATAATTACAACTGAACTTGAAGAAAAACTAAAATGGCTTAAAGATCAAGATGAACATTATAAGTTTGTATATATTGTTCCTGATTTTCAAAATCCAAGTGGAGTAACTCTTTCTGAAAAAAAGAGAAAAAGAGTTGTTGAACTTTCAGAAGAATATAATGTTGTTATTGTTGAAGATTCTCCATATAGGCAAATAAGATTTGAGGGAAAAGCACCAAATATGATATATAAAATAGATAAAGAAACAAAAAAAACTGATAATATAATTTCGCTTTTTACAATATCAAAGACATTTGCCCCAGGTCTTAGGATTGGAATGATACTTGCCAATGAACAAATAATTAAAAAGATGGTAATACTAAAGCAATCTCTTGATCTATGTACATCAAGTTTAAATCAATTAATTGCAGCAGATTTTTTTGCAACAGGCGAGTTTTATAGACATGTAGAAAAAGTTAAAAAGGTTTATAAAGAAAAAAAGGATGCTATGCTTGCCTGCCTTGAAAGATATATGCCTGAAGGTGTTACTTGGACAAAACCTGAAGGGGGGTTGTTTCTTTGGGTTAAACTTCCAGAGCATATAAGTGCTGATGATATGTTTGAAGAGGCAATAAAAGAAAATGTTGCTTATGTTATAGGTTCTGCTTTTCATATTGATGGAAGTGGTAAAAATACAATGAGGCTTAATTTTTCGTATCCAACATTATATGAAATTGAAGAAGGAATAAAGAGACTTGCAAAAGTTGTAAAGAAAAGAATGGCAATAAAATAAAACAAAGTTAATCAATCTTATTTATTTTATTTATCGACTTATCAAGATATATGAGTGGAAATGAATTTTATAATTTTTTATTTAACAAACTGCTTATTTAAAAAATCTGCTGTTTTCCAAATGAAAAGAGAAAAAAGAATATAAAATTTTAATTATTGATTTTTTGTTTATAGTTAAATGATTTGAAGTATCTATTTTGTTTAAAGAAGAAATCTATAAACCAATAAATTTTTGTGTTAGATAAAGATTCAATGTCTCTGAAGTAAGATTATCTAGATCAAAAAAATGTCACCAAAATCTATGCATAAACATCTAACTTCTCTACTATAATTTTACTATTTTTCTTTTCCTTTAACCTCATAAGTTTTTCTATAAACTTTTTCTTGAAGATAAAATAAAAATAAATTAAATTCCCCTATCTCCCCCGACGTAACGTCGGGAAGGAATTAAAGGGGGATTTTAGTATTTTGAATAATTGGAATATTTTGGGGGAGATAATTTTGAATAGATTATCTTCAGGGAGAAAAATTATGAGCTAATGCGCTATAAAAATAGTTTATTTTAAAAATTATATAATAAGTTATATACCATTATCTTTTAACAAGTTAGTACCAGACATTATAAGGCAAAAGGTGAAATCAACCGCTTCTGTTTTGTCTGATAATGATAAGTTCCTTATTAAGATATGTTCTGTTAGCGTTGAAAAATGCTTAAATATTTTAGGAAGTTCTAAAGATGGACTTAGTGATGAAGATGTTATAAAATATCGCGAAAAATTTGGGGTTAATGAACTTAGCAAAAAAGAGAAAAAAATTTTCTTTTTGAATTATTTGATCGATTTAAAAATCCGCTGGTTGTTCAACTTCTTGTTATAGGACTTATATCCCTCTGGATGGGAGATTTACGCTCGGCGATTGTAGTTGGTGGCTGGATATAAGATATTTATCCGTTCTAAAACCTTATATAAACCAAACCGCGCTATATACGCGTGGTATTGACAAAGTTTTCTTTTTTTAATAAAATTAGATTTATATAACAATGTTAGGTTAACCTAACTTGTAAAATTAATATGTATGAGATGATACTATATCTTGCAAGTAAAAATAAAACAGTAAGTATTGATTATCTTCAAAAAGAAACAGGTCTTAATAGATCTGAGATTTTAAAAATATTAAATCTAATATCATCTAAAGGAAAAATTAATTATCTAAATCTTAATAAAATTTCCTGCAATTGTTGTAGTAATTGCTTTTTAAGAAAAAATATAAAAAAAGGAGGGAAATATGGAGTTATCTTTAAGTGAAAGTCTTGAGGATTATCTTCTTGATATTTTTGAAATTACAATTCAGGGAAAGATTGCAAGAATCAGTGAAATTGCAAAAAAACGAGGAGTGAAACTTTCATCTGCTTTTGATGCGGTTAAAACACTTGCAGAAAAAAAACTTTTAAAACATGAAAGATATGGTTATGTAATGCTTAGTGATTATGGAATTGAACAGGCAAGAGAACTCTATGAAAGAAAAAAGATACTTCTTAAATTTCTTATTAACATTATTGGAGTTCCCCAGGAAATAGCCATAAAAGATGTTCATAAAATGGAGCATGATCTTTCTAAAGAAACAATAGAAGCTATTATAAAGTTTACTTCTTCTATAAAAGGAACTAACAAAATAAAGGATAAAAATAAAATAAAGGAGGATAATATGATTTTAAGTTTAAAAGATTTAAAGGTTGGAGAGATGGGAAAGATTATTTCAATTAAAGAAGGAATAGGAAGTCTTAAAAATAAATTGCTTACAATGGGGGCTGTTAATGGAACTATTGTGAAGGTTGAAAAGGTTGCGCCCTTAGGAGATCCAATAGATGTGTTAGTACGCGGTTATCATTTAACGCTTAGAAAAGAAGAAGCCAAACAGATTTTAATAGAGAAGATATGATGGCATTGATTTTTACAGAGGAAGGGGAAGAGTTTGAAGTGGTCTCAATAGAAGGTGGAGTAAATGTTTTTAAGAAACTAAAAGAGATGGGGATTTATCCAGGGGTAAAAATAAAGGTGATTTCTGTTTCAAATGGTCCTGTAATTATAGGATTAGGTAATACAAGAATTGCTATTGGGCGAGGAATAGCATCAAAAATAATGGTGAAAGAGATAGAAAAATTATGAAGGAGGAAATTATGAAAAAAACTGAAGTTTTAGAAACTAAAATTTTAAGAGTTGCGCTTATTGGCAATCCAAATTCAGGTAAATCAACAATTTTTAATATATTAACAGGAGCAAATGCGCGAGTTGGGAACTGGCCCGGGGTTACAGTGGAAAAGAAAGAGGGAAGATTTAAATATAAAGATTTTGATGTTATAGTAACTGATTTACCAGGAACCTATAGTCTTACCTCATATTCAATAGATGAAAGAATTGCAAGAGATTTTATCATAAATGAGACACCTGATGTTGTTGTTTGTATAGTTGATTCAACAAATCTTGTAAGAAATATGTATCTGTTAATTCTTTTGCGAGAACTTGGGGCTAATGTCGTTCTTGATTTGAATATGAGCGATATGATTGAAGGAAAATTTAAAATTGATGTTAAAAAAATGGAAGAACTACTTGGAGTACCTGTTGTAATGACCTCTGGCATAAAAGAAACAGGGATTGATGATTTGAAAGAAGCAATTATCAAAGCAAAAAATAATAAAGTGATTCCACTTGAGATTAATTATGGAGAGGATATAGAAGATTTGATAAGTGATATTGAAAGACAAATTGAAAAACTTTCTTTTTATAATAAAAGATTTATTGCCTTAGGACTTCTTCAGGGGGATCCTCAGATTATACAAGATCTTCAAAATAAAGGATTTAAAGAAGCGGTGGAGTTTGCTAATCTCAAAGTATCTCAACTTGAAGAAAAGTTTGGTTTTGACATTGAATCTGAAATAATAGAAGAAAGATATGGGTTTATCGAGAGCGTATTAAAACAAAGCGTTAAGAGGTTGATTTCAATAGAAGAAAAGCTGACAATTTCTGATAAAATTGACAGAGTTGTGACAAATAGATTTTTAGGAATTCCAATTTTTGCCCTTTTTATGTGGTTGACATTTGAGATAACGTTTAAAATTGGCGGTTTTTTTTCAGATTATATTGACCAATTCTTTGGATGGCTGGGAGAAGCAGTCAAAGGAATCGGCCTCTCTCAAATTTTAACATCATTTTTGACAGACGGAATAATAAATGGAGTTGGAAGCGTTCTTGTATTTCTTCCAAATATTCTTTTACTTTTTCTTTTTCTTTCTTTTCTTGAAGATGTGGGATATATGGCAAGAGCCGCTTTTGTAATGGATAAAATAATGCATTATATAGGTCTTCCTGGAAGATCTTTTATCTCTATGATTTTAGGTTTTGGATGCAATGTTCCCGCAATAATGTCGACAAGAACTATATCTGAAGAGAAAGACAGGATTCTAACAATTCTTATAAATCCTTTTATGTCTTGTACTGCAAGACTTCCTGTTTATTCTATGTTTGCTGGAATATTTTTTTCTAAAAATCAGGGGCTTATTGTTTTTTCTCTTTATTTTCTTGGTATAATTGTTGCAATTATTTCTGCAAAAGTTTTCAGAATAATAATTCCATCATTGAAAGGCAAAGTGTCACCGCTTGTAATGGAACTTCCACCTTATAGATTGCCAACTCTTAAGGGGGTATTAATTCATAGTTGGGAAAAAAGCAATCAATTTCTTAAAAAAGCTGGAACAATTATTTTTATCGGCGTGGTTGTAGTGTGGGTTCTTTCTTCTTTTCCAAAATCTTATGAGTATGCAAGTGAAGGAACTTTTATCGGTCGCTTGGGACAAATTTTATCTCCGATATTTAAACCTGCAGGTTTTGGTTTCTGGCAGGCTGGAGTTACTTTGATTTTTGGAATTATTGCAAAGGAAATTGTGGTTGGAACTTTTGGAACTTTATTTGGTGGTGAAGAGAATATTTCAAAAGTAATACCAACACTTTTTACTCCTCTCTCTGCTTATTCATTTATGGTAATGAGTTTGCTCTATATTCCTTGTATTGCTTCTATTGGAGCAATTTATAAAGAAACCAACTCAATTAAGTGGACTGTATTTTCTGTTGTCTACAGTATTGGGGTTGGTTATCTAATGGCGGTGTTGTTTTATCAAGTTGGTTTGTTATTTAGGGTTCACTAAAAAACTCTAACGAAATGATTGAAAAGTGAGAAGTAAAAAAGTGAAAAGTGAAATCCCCCTTTGTTAAAGGGGGAAAGAGGGGGATTTAATTCTTATCTCCTACCTCTAACTTCTTACTTTTTTATATTATTTCTTTTGGCAAAAAACTTTGGATTTTGGGCTGCGATTTCGTTGCTGCTCGCTTACAGACTACCTCGTAGTATGCTCGCTCGCAAACGCCTCGTCTCGCCTTAAAAATCCTTTGTTTTTTGCTCAAATAAACTTTTTCAGTGAACCCTATTTAAAAGGAGGAAGAGATGAAAAAAATATTATACCTGGTAGGTTTATTTTTAGGGTGTGCTGTAAATTCTTTTGCAGCTCATCCTTTAATAACCGATGATACTGGTGTGCAGGGTAAAAACAACTGGCAGTTAGAATCAAATATAGAATATGGAATAGAGAAAGAAAATAGAGAAAAATATAAAACAACTCTTTATACAAATATTTTGACATTTGGTTATTCTGATAATATTGATCTTGTTCTTTCATTGCCTTATCTCTGGGAAAAAGATGATTTGCAATCAAGGATTTTTAAAACAAATGGTATTTCAGATCTTACTTTTGAGGTGAAGAAAAGATTTTATGAAAATAAAGGATTTTCTCTTGCTTTAAAGCCAGGATTAATAATACCGACAGGCGATGAGGATAAAGGGCTTGGAAGTGGAAAAATGGGATATAGTTTATATTTAATACTTTCAAAAGAGTATGAGAAATTAAATTTTCATATAAATGGCGGTTATATAAGAAATGAGAATAAAAATAATGAAAGAAAAAATATATATCATTTTTCAATTGCCGCTATGTATAAGATTTTTGGGAAAACAAATATTGTTACAGATCTTGGCAGCGAGACAAATCCTGATAAAGATTCAGACATACATCCTTTATATGGGATAATTGGAGTTATATACTCTCCAAATGATAATTTTGATATAGATTTTGGCTATAAAGCTGGATTAAATTCAAGCGAAACAGATGGCACATATCTTTTTGGTCTTACATTTAGATGGTAGTTTATAAATTTTTTGTGCATGGTTTTAAGGAGGTGTTTATATTTAAGAAAATAATTTTTATCCTACTTGTTTCTACAATATTATTTCCAAAGATTCTATTTTCGCAAAATAAATTAGGCCTGCTCATTATAGCTCATGGCTCACCATCTTCAAAGTGGAATGCTCCTGTTTTATTGCTTGAAAAAGAAGTAAAAGAGATATTTACTAAAAATAAAGATAATCATTTTGCTCAAATAAGGGTGGCATTTATGGAATTTTCAAAACCTTCAATAAGTGAAGTGATTAGAGATATGGAAAAAGAAGGGATTGAAAAAGTTTATGCAATACCATTGCTTATCGCTCCATCTGGACATTTAGTTTATGATATTCCAACTATTTTAGGATTATACAGTGAAAAGCATATAATTGAAGAGATTAAAAAAGAAGGAACTGAAATTGTTAATTCAAAAATAAAAATTGTACTCGGACCAACGCTAAATAATAGTAATATCCTTAGAGAAATTATGTTAGATAGAGTAAAAGAATTCTCAACGATGCCAGATTCTGAAGGAGTTGTTTTACTTGCTCATGGAGATGATGACTTTAGAGGGATATGGGACTCGTTATGCAGGGAAATTGGGGATTATATTATTTCAAAAACAGGTATTAAATATTTTGATTATTCTTTTATAGAAGTGGGACAATCATTTATGCAAAAAGGTGTACCGACAATTTTGAAAGTAAGTGATAAAAGTAAAAAAACTATAGTTGTTGGGTTATACCTTTCAAAAAGCGCTGAAGATATATTTTTAAAAAGTATAAAAGAAGAAAATAAGAAGATTTTTGAAGATAAACACATATATTTTTCAAAACATCCTATTTTGCCAGATAGACGAGTATCCCAGTGGATAGTTGATAGAGCAATGGAATGGCTAAACACTTTGGAATTTAAAGATTAAGTTTTGAGTTTTATCATCTAACACGAGTAAAAATTGCTTGACAAAGAATTTGTTTTTTGCTAAATTATTGATAATGATTATCAATAAGATTTTAGATTAAAATCATTATTAAAAGGAGGGGAATATGCCAAATAGAGATGGAACAGGACCAAACGGAACAGGTCCAATAGGGTTTCAAAGAGGTAATTGTCAAAGAGGATTAGGTAGAGGACAGGGGCGAGGAAACAGACAAATTGGCCGCCAGCAAAGAGAGAGAAGAGGTGCAATGGGACAAGGAACTGCAAGGAGAAGGGGACAGAACTTTTGAGTATGAGCGAAAACAAAAAAAGAATCACAATTGAAGAAGCTCTTAATAAGTACTCCGGAGTTCTGGATAATCCAGATGGCTATTCAGATATTACTGGTCCTTGCGGTGATAAAATGGCTTTTTATTTTAAAATTAAAGATGGCCTCATAAGCGAAATTAAGTTTAAAGCCACCGGTTGCGGCGTTACGCTTACCTGTGGAGCCGTTGTATCGGTTACAGTTGATGGAATGTTGTTATCTGAGGCGCTTCGCATTTCTCCTGCTTATATAACCGATACTATAGGATATATCCCTTCTGTTCATAAACATTGTCCGATACTTGCTGCCACTTCTTTTTACGGAGCTGTGGCAAATTATTTTCTTAAAGTAGAAGAAAAGATGGAAATTAAAGGGAAAAAGGAGGAAGCGCAATGGTAAATCTTATCATAGCTACTTTGGTCGGGAATGTGCTTTCTGTAATAGGTGCGGGAGTTATACTCTTCATTGACGAGAAGCGTCAGGAAAATGTTATGCCCTGGCTTTTAAGTTTTGCCACAGGTACAATGCTATGCACCGCTTTTGCTGGTATGCTTCCTAAGGCGGTATCTAAGGGGGAGGCCTCTGGCGTTATGCTTACGGTTATGGGCGGAATCCTTTTGTTTTTTCTTCTTGAAAAAACGATGATCTGGCGACACTGCCATAAAAAAGATTGCAAAATACACTCGGCTGGAGGATATATAGTTACTATCGGAGATAGCGTTCATAATTTTATGGATGGAATTGCTATGGCAGCCGCATTTTCTAATTCAGTCACTCTTGGAATAGGAACAACAATCGCTATTTTTGCTCATGAACTTCCTCAGGAAGTTGGAGATTTCGCCGTATTAATTAACAGCGGATTTTCTAAGAAGAAAGCGATTATCTGGAATATCCTTTCAGGTTTTGCCGCCCTTCTTGGCGGAATTCTTTCCTGGATTGCGCTTGATTTGTTTAAATTTATTATTCCTTATGCTCTTGCATTTTCCGCTTCAAGTCTTATATATGTTTCCATGTCTGATTTAATACCATCTATGAGAAATCCTGAAAAAACTGAATTAAAACATTTTATTGCTCTTCTCGCCGGGGTAATAATAATGCTTTGCTTGATATCATAAAGAAGGATTTGTGATAAAAAAACTGAAATATATTTATGGACCTGTGCCGTCCTGGAGATTGGGGCGTTCTCTTGGAGTTGATCTTTTATCACAGCCTTTAAAAGTTTGTAATTTTGATTGTATTTATTGCCAACTTGGGAAAACTGGTTATTGTCCTGAAAAAAGAACTGAGTTTGTCCCTTCCGAGGAAGTGATTAAAGAGATTTCAAAAATTCCAGAGATAGATATTGATTATATAACTATTTCTGGAAGGGGAGAAGCGACGCTTACAACAAATATCCGTGAAACGGTTGAGGGAATTAGAAAAATACGAAAAAATAAGATAGCAATTATTACAAATGCCGCTTTAATTGGAGATGAAGAGGTTAGAAAAGATCTTATGTTGTTTGATTTTGTGGTGGCAAAAATAGACGCTTGCAATCAGAAGTTGCTTGAGGTAATTAATCGCCCTCTGGGTAAGATTGAACTTGAAGAGATAATTGATGGATTTTGTAAATTTAGGAAAGAGTATCAAGGAAAATTAGCAATTCAGACAATGCTTATAGAACAAAACGTTGAATGTATATCTTCGTTTGCAGAGATATATAAGAGAATAATGCCAGACGAAATACAATTAAATACTCCGTTAAGACCTTCTCCTGTTAAGCCGCTTGGTAGAGATGAAATGGATAAACTCACTCAAAAACTAAGGAAACTCTTGCCGGATATTCCTATAAAGATGGTTTATGAAGCTGAAAAACCTGAGGTAAAACCTTTAAGCGAGCCAGATACATTAAAACGAAGAGGAAAGGTTTAGTTTTTATTAAAATATGAATATAAAAATTGTCTCTGTTGGCTCAACTCGGCTTGATAGATTTCTTAAAAAGTGGGGGATTTCATATCTAATAGATGATGATTTATTGTTTGATACGTTTGGAAATCCTGATATTTTTATACAAAATCTTTTTAGTCTAAATGTTGATTTATCAAAAATAAAACATATAATAATTTCTCATAATCACTGGGATCATATTTCGGGGTTATGGCAAATAATAGATAAATTTAAAAACATTAATGTTTATGTCTGCTCTAATTTTGAAAATGATGTAAAAGAAAAGATTAAAAATTACGGGGCAAATCTTATAGAGGTAAAAGGGATTTTAAAAATTAAAGATGGAGTATATACAACTGGCGAGATTGAAGGAAGTTATAAAGACAATGTTATTTTTGAACAATCTCTTGTAATTGAGACAGAGAAAGGTCTTATCGTTTTAACTGGTTGTTCTCATCCAGGGATTATAAATATTTTGAAAAAAGTAAAAGAAAATTTTCCAGATAAAAATATTTTTTCGGTAATCGGCGGGTTTCATCTTTTAAATAAAAAAAGTTCTGAGATTGAATATATAGCGGATGAATTTAAAAAAATGGAAATAAAAAAAGTGGGACCAACTCATTGCAGCGGAAGGTTGGCTGAAGAAATTTTCAAAAAACATTACGGGGAAGATTTTATCAAAATAAAATCTAAACAGACAATTGAGATTTGAACATAATTTTTAGATTAACATAAGGAGAAAAATGAAAATATTTATAAGATTACTTGCCTTTGTCTGTGGTATATGTCCTTTATGTATATTAAAAAGAAGATATCCCAGTTCAGGATATTCTCGGTTTATGGGAAAAATTGAAAAATTCTGCCCCTTTTGCCTTTCGTATAATAAACTAAAAAGTGAAAAGTAAAATATAAATATCTTTGTTTTACTTTGGGGCTTTAAAGTAAAATAAGAAAAAATTATAATTTACTTTAGAGGTAATAATGGATATTAAAGATTTTAGAGCTGGTGTGTATAAGAGTTCATTGAAAAACTCTAACGAAATAATTGAAAAGTGAGAAGTAAAAAAGTGAAATCCCCCTATATGTCCCCCCTTAAAAAAGGGGGAATAAAAGGGGGATTTAATATTTTGTTTTACTCTAAAAATAAGTTAAATTCATTTATTCTTTTTTATCCAACAAAAACTATTTCGCTGACATTTTTTATTGTCCAATGCGGGCGCTTGACAGGGAATTTGTTTTTTTGTAAAATTATTGATAATGATTATCAATATCAATACAAGGATGGGTTATGAGGGGATATAGGTGTTGCGATTTAGATAAACTGAGGCAATGTTTTGGAAAAGGAAGCAGGATTACTTTTCCAAGAAGGGTTATAATAGATTTTTTTCATAGAAATAAAGGACATTTTACCGCAGATGAGGTTTATGCTAAAATTTCAGAGCGCTATCCTGGCATAGGTATTGCGACGGTTTATAGGACATTGAACACACTTTTTGAGCAGGGAATACTTGATAGATTTGATTTTGATGATGGAAAAGCAAAGTATGAACTTTCCGAAGGTCATACTGGGTATAAGCATCATCATCATATGATATGTTCTAATTGCGGTAAGGTAATTGAGTATGATGATTTTGAAGATGAGGAGAAAAAATTTATAGATAAAATTTCAGAAAGATTAAAAAATAAATATGGTTTTGAGGCAAAAAAACATATAGTTTATTTTAGAGGAATCTGTTCTGAATGTGCAAAAAATTATGAGAATAAATAAATTTTTTATAGTTTTTGTTTTGATTATGATTGCTTTGATTGGAATTCGTTCTGTTGGCTCAAATAGGTTGCATAAAAAAGAGATAATAATTTTTTCTAATAATATAATGAAAAAAAGTGATAAAATTGCGGAAATAAATTATAATAAAGATCAAAAACAACTCGTTATGAGTTTAGAAAAAGGGAAAAAAGAAACCTTAAAGAGTAAAAAAACTAAGAAATCTTTTGAAGAAAATTCTAAAAAAATGGAACTTGAAGAATTTTTAAAACAGATTAAACCAAATGATTTTTCCTGCAGTAAAGGAAATAGTAATTGTAAGTAGTGTTCACTGAATAGCAAAAAAGAGAAGTTATAGAAGAATGGAAAAAATCCCTCTCTTTCCCCCCCGACGATACGTCGGGAGGGATGAAAAGGGGGATTTAACTTCTTATTTATAGCATTTAATATCTAACTTTTAATAAAGGAGGTAGTTATGCCATTCGGAGATGGAACCGGACCTTTCGGGACAGGACCTATTGGAAGAGGTCTTGGACCATGTGGAAGAGGACTTAGAAGAGGTTATGGAAGAGGAATTGGCTGGAGAGGTTATGGATGGAGATCTGCTGGAATATGGAGATGGGGATATGCTCCTTCAAAAGAAGAGGAACTTTCTATTTTGAGAGAGGAAAAAAGAAATCTTGAGGAAGAAATAGAATATTTGAAGAAAAGAATAGAAGAACTTGAAAAGTAAAATATTGCAAAAAACTAAACTGCATTAAAGGGGATGTTTTTCTATTGCGGCAAAGGGAAAGCTTTTGTTGTTTGCGGATTAACTTTAATAAAAATAAGGAGGAAGTATGAGAATAGGAATAACGCTTGATGAAAATAAAGGACTTGATTCAAGGGTTTCAATGCATTTTGGACAATGTGCTTACTTTATGATAGTAGAGGTTGAGAATAATCAAATAAAATCGCACAAGATAATTGAAAACGATCTTGCTCATGAAGGTGGTGGTTGTCCTGCTGTTGGCGAGATGTTAAAATATAAGATTGATTATATTATTTCTGGCGGAATGGGAGCTGGGGCAAAGATGAAGTTTGAAAATGCAGGAGTTAAAGTTTTTGGTTTTAATGGTAAAGCAAAAGATGCAGTAGAAAATCTATTAAAAAATAATCTTGAAGAACTTGGAGAGTGTAAGGATTCAAAACACCATCATTGATTTAATAAGGAGGTGGTTTTATGAAAATTGCTGTTAGTTCTATGGGTGAAAGCATTGATTCTCTTGTAAGTGAAAAATTTGGAAGAGCACCATATTTTGTAATTTACGATACAGAGACGCAAAAAAGTTATTCTATTAAAAACGATGCTGATAAACTTGAGCATGGAGCTGGACCTAACGCTGTAAAAAAAATAATGGATGAAGGTTGTGAAGTAGTTTTGACAGGAAATCTTGGCGGGAATGCTCTTTCAGCCATAAAAGAAGCTGGGATAAAGTATTTTACTCAGATGAATCCTAATAAAAAGGTCAAAGAAGTTATTGAAGAGTATTTAGCTAAACTAAAATGATAATATCTGTTGCAAGTGGAAAAGGCGGAACTGGCAAAACAACTGTAAGCACAAATCTTTCTTTTTTAATTGAAAATTCTCTTATTGCCGATTGCGATGTAGAAGAGCCGAATGTATCTATATTTTTAAAACCTGAGATAAGCAAAAAAGAAATTGTCACTCTTTTCTATCCAGAGGTTAATAAAGAACTCTGTAATACCTGCGGAAAATGTTCAGAGGTATGCGCTTATAAGGCGATAAATGTTTTTAAGAAAAGTAAATCTGTTTTTTTTATGGAGCATTTATGCCATAGTTGTGGAGCATGCACTTATTTCTGTCCTCAAAAAGCTATATTCGAGGTGAGTAAAAGAATAGGGATTATAGAGTACGGAAGATATAAAGATGTTTCATATGCAGGTGCTGTGCTTGATGAGGGGAATATAAAAGCGCCGCAATTAATCAGAGAACTGAAAAAAAGAATAGACAAAACAAAAAATATCATAATAGACGCTCCGCCTTCAACTTCTTGTTCTATGGTTGCTGCTGTCGAGGATTCAGATTTCTGTATTATGGTAACTGAGCCGACTCTTTTTGGTTTGAATGATTTGCTTCTTGCCGTCGATGTAGTTAAGAAAATGAATATAAAGTTTGGGGTTTTGATAAATAGATTCAGGGAAAATTCTGATTTTGAAAATATTCTTAAATCTAAAAATATAAATATTATAGGCAAAATTCCTTTCGATATAGATATAGCAAGGATGTATTCAAGAGGCGAGATTTTAGTTGAAAATCCAAAATATAGAGATGTGTTTTTAAAAATATATGAGAACTTGAAAAAATTATTATGAAACAGATTGTAATAATAAGCGGAAAAGGTGGAACTGGTAAAACAAGCATTACAGCATCTGTAATATCTCTTTTGAAAAATCATAATCTGGCTATAATCGATGCCGATGTGGATGCAAGCAATTTATATATTCTTTTAAAACCAAGTATTGAAAAGGAGTTTGATTTTTACGGCGGTTTAATTGCCTATATAGACAAATTAAAATGTGTTAAATGCGGCAAATGTATAAGCGTTTGCAGATTTGATGCGATAGATAGCGAATATAATATTAGCAATTTATGCGAGGGATGCAAATTCTGCTACAATGTTTGCGATTTTGAGGCAATTGAGATGAAAAATAGATTTAGTGGGAAATGGTTTGTCTCAAATACTTCTTACGGAAAGATGTTTCATGCACGACTTGAACCTGGCGAAGAAAATTCCGGTAAACTTGTTTCGAAAATAAAGGAAGCCGCAAAAGAATATTCTCTTGATAAAAAAATAGATTATATAATTGTAGATGGACCGCCTGGCATAGGTTGTCCTGTTATGGCTTCAATTTCCGGGACTGATATAGCGGTAATTGTAACTGAGCCGACTCTTTCAGGAATTTCAGATATGGAAAGAGTTTCTAATGTTCTTTTTACTCTTGGCATAAAATTCTTTGTGGTTATAAATAAATTTGATATAAATCTAGAAAATTCGCAAAAAATAGAGAATATATGCAAAGAAAAAGGAATAGAGGTAATAGGCAAAATACCATTTGATGAGAATGTTGAAAAAGCGATAGCGCTTACAAGGCCGTTTGCTGAAAGTTTTCCTGATTCTCCTGCTTCAATTGCTTTAAAGAAAATACTTGAAAAGATTTTAGAAAAATTGAATTAAAAAAGGAGGTTTTTATGAATGGTAGGCATAATATGGGTGGTGGAGGAATGGGTAGTGGTGGATATTGTATATGCCCTAAATGTAATACAAGAATACCACATAGACCTGGAATTAGATGTCAGGAAGAGGTATGTCCTAAATGCGGGGCAAAGATGTTAAGAGAAGGTTCATATCACCATCAAATTTTTTTGAAAAACAAAAAAGATAACGATGAGTAATTATAAACTTTCAGAGTTTTTAAGAAATAAAGCAAAGAGATTTTATCCTAAAAGGATTCTTTTTCCTGAGTATTATGACGAGAGAATCTTAAAAGCAGCAGAAATAATTGAAAGGGAAAAGATAGCAAAATGTGTATTTATTGCAGATAAAAAGATAAATGGATTTGAGACGATAATTATTGATGAGGTAAAAGATAGAGTTGCTAAGATTTACTCAGAAATTAAGAAAGTAAATAGAGATGAATCATATAAAGTGATAGAAAACATTTCTTTTTTCTCAGTTTCGCTTCTTATTGGTGGGTATAGCGATGGTATGGTAAGCGGGGCTACCCTTCCAAGCGGCGAGGTTCTAAAAGCTGCTCTTTCAATGAGAAAAATTTATCCTGGAATAACACCTGTTTCAAGTTGTTTTTTGATGGAGATTCCTAATAGTTCTTATGGAAGCGATGGTATTTTTGTTTTTGCAGATTGCGCTTTAAATCCAGATCCATCTCCCGCAATTCTTGCAAATATTGCAAACTCTGCTGCAAAGGTTATGAAGGATATAGTAGAAAAAGAGCCTTTTGTTGCCATTCTTTCATACTCTACAAATGGAAGTGGGGGAAATCACCCATCTGTTGAAAAGGTAAGAAAAGCCGTAAGTATAGCAAAAGAAAAATTTAAGGATATTTTAATAGATGGAGAGATGCAAGTTGATGCTGCACTTGTTGAGTGGGTTGGTAAAAAGAAGTTTCCAAATAGTCCTGTTTGTGGAAAAGCAAATGTTTTGATATTTCCTGACTTAAATAGCGGAAACATTGCTTATAAGTTAGTTGAAAGATTATGCAATGCAAAAGCAATAGGACCTATTGTTAATGGTTTAAATCCGCCTGTAAATGATCTTTCAAGAGGATGTTCTGTTGATGATATAATTGATGTTTGTGCAGTTACGGTAATACAGACAAATTTGGTAAAATAATAATAGTAAAAAAGTTAGAGGTGAAAGAGTGAGAGACGAGAAGTTTAGTTCAATTAAATTGTTGATTGCTACATGGTTGTTAGTTTTTCCATTTTTGCATATAACTACGGTTGAACATAATCTCATTAATGATGATTGTCAGGTTTGCTCTGTTGTAAATTTGCCGGAAGTAAACTCTGATTCTGGAAATAATCTTAATTTAAATCTTGAGCATCTAATTTACATAAACAATTTTAAAGAAAATTTGTTTTTAGAAAATATTTATTTTATTTCTGTAAATCCAAGGTCACCACCTTTGTAATAAAAATTCAAAATTTGCTTTCTTTTAAATAATTCAAAATCTAATTCTTAAATTTTTAAAAAAGGAGGTAAAATGAAAAAAAGTTTAGTTTTAGCGTTGATGACATTTATGAGTTATAACATATTAAATGCTGAAAATAGCGTTTTAAATACAATGACAGATTCTACTCCTCTTCCAGGTATGAGGGGAAAACCGATAAATCTGCCTGATGTAAGCGCTCTTGGAAATATAGTTGGCTATACTTCAGATAATAAAAAAGATAAGAATAGAAATGATCTTTTATTAAATGAAGTTGAAACGGCATTTCAAGGATATGTTTATCCTGATGTGAGAGCAGATATAATACTTGCAATCCATAAACATGATGAGGAGTATGAATCAGAAATATGTGAAGCGAAAATAAACTTCCAAAATCTTGGGTATGGTTTTTCTGGTGAAGCCGGTAAAATACATATAGATTTTGGAAAAATAAATAAGCTACACATGCATCATTTGCCATTTACCGATAAGCCACTTGTGCTTGAAAAATTTTTAGGAGAGCATGAACTTGCAGGTCAAGGTGCTACGCTTAAGTATCTAATTCCAATATTTCCTTTCTACAGCCAGATTCAAGCAGGATTTTGGAAAATAAATGCTCATCATCACGCTCACACAGAAACAAAGGTTGTAGATATTAATGGTTCAACAGTAACTATTGAAGCGCTTATTCATGATGATACTGCCTTTTCGCCGGCTGATAAGGTTTATAACTTTAGATGGAATTCTTCTTTTGATTTAGGAAATAAAAAAGAATTAGAAATTGGATTTAGCGGTTTGAAAGGCAGAGGAGCTCATTACCAAGAGCATAAGGACAATGCTGAAATATTTGGTGCTGATATAACCTTTAAATGGTTTCCATCATCTTATGAGAAATGGACTTTTCAAAATGAGTGGATACATTTAAAGAGAGAGGTTCCGGTTGGTAAATTAAACAGAGATGGTTTTTATTCTTTTATAAATTACAGAGCTAATAAATACTGGGATTATGGTTTAAGGTTTGATTATTCTGAAAATGCTTTTCCTAAGATCTCTTATGAAAGAGCATTATCAGCAATAATTACAAAACATTTAACGGAAACAACTTATTGGCGTATTACAGCAAAACATAGAAATATAGACGGAAAGAATGTGACTGAAGGTTGGTTCCAGCTATCATTTGGTATTGGACCTCATAGCCACGAACTTGAATAAGATTGTTTTATTTCATATATGCCCCGACTTAATTGTTGGGGCATTAGAAATTAAAATGAGTTTAAGAAGGGAGGTTTGATGAAAAAGTTTTTTCTCTTTGTTGGACTATTTTTTACTTCATCTTTTTTGAATGCAAAGATAAATATTGTAGCTGCCTCTATGGATTTAAAAAGTATAGCCGAATTTGTTGGAGGCGATAAAGTAAGTGTTGAAAGCATTTCAGAAGGTGCCCAGGATCTTCATTTCGTTGAGCCGAGACCTTCAATGGTTATGAAAATAAAAAAAGCAGATATGGTTTTAAAGATAGGGCTTGACCTTGATATGTGGATGGATTCTTTAATTTCGGCTTCAAGAAATAAAAAGGTTATGTATGGAGAAGTTGGCTTTGTTGATTGCTCAAAAGGAATAGAAAGACTTGAAGTTCCACAAGAGAAAATTGATGGCTCTATGGGCGATATACATCTTTATGGAAATCCTCATTACTGGCTTGATCCTTTAAATGGAAAAATAATTGCTAAAAATATTCTTGATGGGCTTGTAAGGATTTCTCCTGAAAATAAAGATTATTTTAAAAAGAATTACGATGATTTCTGCAAAAAAATTGATGAAAAAATGAAAATATGGCAAACTCAGATGGAAAAATTAAGTGGTAAAAGTATAATAACATATCACAGATCCTGGAGTTATTTTGCAAAAAGGTTTAATCTAAAAGTTCCAATAGAGATTGAACCAAAACCAGGAATTCCACCAAATCCAAACCATATATTTAAAATCATTGATACTATTAAAAAAGAGAATATAAAAATTATTCTTGTTGATAATTTTTATCCGTTAAAAGCGGTTAATAAAATAGCCGCTGATACAGGGGTTAGAGTTGTAGTTGTTCCTTCAAATGTTGGTGGAGAAAAAGAAGTAAGTAATTATTTCGCACTTTTTGATTATATAATCTCGAAACTGACTAAAGAATAAAGTAGAAAGAATGTGAGAAAGTAAAAGGTAAAAAAGTGAAAAGTGAGAAATGTTGGAAATGTTGAATTGTGAATTATAGATTAGTTGTAAAAAATTATATGTAAAAGGAAAGATAGAGGTGATATGTTTGAGTTGATGGTTCCGGCTTTTTTAATATCAGTGATTCTTGTTGGTATTCATTCCTATCTTGGAATTCATATACTTAAAAGAGGTGTAATATTTGTTGATCTTTCTCTTGCTCAAATTGCAGCACTTGGTGCTGTAGTTGGCGTTCTTTTTGGATATGAACTTCATACGACAAGTTCTTATTTAATTTCTCTCTCATTTACTTTTATAGGTGCTTTAATATTTTCACTTTCAAGAGCCAAAAAACATAAAGAGATACCTCAGGAAGCAATTATAGGAATAGTTTATGTTGTAAGTGCGGCTTTAAGTGTTCTTGTTATGGATAGGTTGCCTTCTGAAACAGAACACTTAAAAGAAATGCTTGTTGGAAATATTCTTTTTGTATCTAAACGACAGATTATAAAAACATTTATTCTATATTTGCTTGTTGGATTTCTTCATTACATATGGAGAGACAAATTTTTAATGATTTCATTTGAACCTGAAAGGGCTCAAAATGAAATAAATGTGAAATTATGGGATTTTATATTTTATTCCCTTTTTGGAATAGTGGTTACAAGTTCAGTTGAACTTGCAGGCGTATTTCTTGTATTTAGTTTTCTAATTATTCCAGCGGTTGCATCTGTTATGGTTTGTAAAACGATTGGGAAAAGATTGTTTTTTTCTTGGATTTTTGGGGTTATTGTAACGATATTTGGGCTTTATCTGAGTGCAAAACTTGATACTCCAACAGGTGCCACTGTAGTTAGCGTTTTTGGACTTTCACTTTTCTTTGTATGGCTTGTTAAAAGATAAAAAATAATATATCATTGTTTAAACTCCTCATATATTCTAATGAAAATTTTGAAGTAATATTTTTTTTCTTAAATTTGACACTGGTCATTAAAAATGTTACAATTTTTATATAAGTAACACTATTTGAAAAGTTCACTAAAAGTTTATTTAAGTGAGAGGTTAAAAGTAAGAGGTAAAAACAAATCCCTCTCTTTCCGTCCCGACGATACGTCTGGGGGATGAAAGGGGGATTTTATTTTTCACTTTTAACTTTTCAATTATTTAATTAGGTTTTTTAAGCGAATCATAAATAAGAGGAGGAAAAATGAAAAAACAATTGCTGGCAGGTGTTTTTGTAATTGTAACTTCGGTTCTATTAAATGCTGAAGTTGCAATTGATATTGGAGAAATTGTTGTAGTTGATAAAAAAGATGATTTTTCTTCTAAAACATTTGGTTTAAAGACGGCTGAAAAGGGTAAAAATGTATATGTTCCTGATATTTTACAATATGAGCCAGAAGTTGATATTAGAAGAAGAACTGTTATAAGTGATAATGCAGATATGATTTCAATAAGGGGACTTAGTGGAAATAGAATACTTTTAAACCTTAATGGAAGAAGTTTAAATGCTGCTGGTGTTGTTGGGGGATATTATACTGACTGGTCAACAATACCACTGGATAATATTGAAAAGATACAGATAATAAAAGGTGGTTCTGATGTTAAATACGGAAACAATGCTCTTGGCGGTGTTATAAACATAATTACAAAAAAGCCAACTGAAAAACTTGAGATAGGTTTGTTTTCATCATATGGATTTGCAAAGGATATAGATTATATAGAGAATTTCAGAGCATACTCCTCATATAAAAAAGGAATATTTGGTTATTCTATTTCTGGAAGTTATTCTAACTCAGATGAGTTTTTATGGAATAATGATTATGAAGCAAAAAATATATCAGGAAATTTTTATTTTGATATGCCTTATGATGGAGAATTATCAATTGGAACACAGTACACAAATACAAAAAGAGGTTTTATAAGAAATAACAGAAAGTCCACAGATCCAACAAGTCCTTTGTTTTATCAAAAAATAAATCCTGATTATCCACTTGCTTCTGGTGAGACAATAGCTCCTGGAACTGGGAATCAGAATATATTTAAACCTGGACCTGGTTCATACTGGGACAAAGAAAAAACATATCTGGATCTTGGATATAAGCAGTCAATTGGGGATTACTTTGCTGAGTTTAAAATTTATAAAAATATAGAAAATAGATTTGAGAAAAATTATTCATCGCATCTTACAAGTAATACATATACTGATGGGATTCTTGTATTGAATAGAAAAGTAGAGTCTGACAGATCTTGGGGAAGTTATCTTAACATTAAAAGAGAACTTGAAAAACATAACCTTGAAACAGGTTTTGAGTATAAATATTTAGGTTATGGTGATATAAAAGTTTTTTATTATGATAAAACATATAATAATAATTTAACTTATACTGGTGGCCCTGCTAGTCAGGAAGGGAATGTTTACGCCTTATATATAAAAGATGAGTATAAATTAAATGATAAAATTAGTATTCTTCCTGGTTTAAGATATGATTATTACAAAGTAAATCCTTTAAATGGAAGTACAGTTAAAAAATTAGATGATTCTTATTTGAGCAAATCTCTTTCTCTTTCATATAAACTTTCAGATAAAACTAAGTTTTTACTCTCTGGTTATATAAAATCAAGAACGCCCCAGATGCCAGAAGTTTATTGGTGGTCAAGTGGACTTACTGGTGGAACAAATGATTTAAAATCAGAAAAAAATAATGCTATTGAGTTTTCTCTTTCTCATAAATTTTCTGAAGAGCAAAAAATAACGCTTTCTGCTTTTAATTACAACATAGATGATTATATAATGTTTAGATTTGGAATAAATCCTGGTAATCAGAGAGCAGTTTATAATATAGATAATGTCCATATCTATGGTGGATCTTTGGATTATAGAGGAAGGTATAATAAGATAAATTACTATGCAAATCTAACAATTCAGAAATCAAAAAAGGGATATGATATGTATGAAGAGGTAAAATTAACAAATGAACTTGATTATATGCCTAAATTTAAATCAAATCTTGGCGCTGAATGGGAGTTAAATGAAAAAAATTCACTTTCATTTAACTGGAGATTTGTGGATAATCAAAAAAGTGTTGAAAATTATTTAAATTTTGGAACAAATTACTTTGTACTTTATACCATTAAATCATATAATCTTTTTGATCTTGAATATAAATTTAAATACTCTAAAAATCTTGATTTTTCTCTATATGCTCAAAATCTTTTTAATGAGTCATATTCTGAGAGATTTGGTTATCCTATGCCTGGAAGGGTGATAGGTATTACAGGAAAACTTAATTTTTAAATTCCTCTATTATCCCCCTTTAATAAAGGGGGAATTTTTTATAGAGGATTTTTATTATAACTTCGAGATTTTTTCGGAGGTTTTTATGAAAGAATTTTGGGCTATTATAATATTGATTATCTTTAATTTGTCTTTAAAATCACAAGATAAAGTTAATAGAATTATTGCTATAGGTCCTGGAGCGCTTAGGATTGTTGCATATCTTGATGCAATTGATAGAGTTGTTGGAGTTGAAAATATTGAAATAAAATATCCTAAATCAAGGCCTTACAGCATAAGTTATTATGACAAAATAAAAAATCTTCCTATAATTGGTGAAGGTGGACCTGATAAAATTCCAGATTTTGAAAGAATAATAAAACTAAAACCAGATCTTATTTTTATAGGTTCAAGCGATGAAGCAGTTATAAAGACAATAACAGAAAAAACAGGTATAAAAGTTTTTTCTGTGGATTATGGTGGAATTGGAGGATTTGATTTAAATAAATTTAGAAAAGTTATTTTAGATACATCCAAAATTCTTGGAAAAGAGAAAAGAGGTGATTATCTTTTGAAAAAAATTGATTATTATTTAAGTGATATAAAAAAAAGAGTTAAGGATTTAAAATTTGACAAAAAGGTTTATATAGGAGGGGTTGGTTTTAAAGGAACGCACGGGATAGAGTCAACTTTAAGTTCGTATCAGCCATTTGATTTTCTTGGCATTAAAAATTCTATTTCTTCAGATCTTCCACACATATTTACTACAAAAGAAAAGATACTTTCAATAAATCCTGATTATATATTTATTGATAAAGGTGGTTTATCATTGATTTCTGATGATATTATTAAGAATATGGATTATTATAAAATGCTTAAAGCATTTAAAGAGGGAAAAGTCTATGTAACACTTCCTTATAATCATTACACAACAAATGTTGAGATTGTATTTGTAAATACTTATTTTGTTGGTAAAGTTCTTTTTAATGAAAAGTTTAAAGATGTTGATCTGATGAAAAAATGTGGAGAGATATTTAAAGATTTTGTTGGAAAAGATGTATGTAGTAATTTTATGGATGATAATAATTTTTATAAAAGATTGGAAATTTTAAATGGAAAACCAGAGTTTAGAGATATATAATTTTTTTGAAATACACAATAAAAGATTAAAAATTAAAAGAATTTATCTTTTTTTATCTTTTGTTTTGCTTATAATTCTTGCAGTTTTTTCTCTAAATTTAGGTGAGTTTTCTATATCGATTTTTAAAGTGTTATCAGGCAAAGAGTCCCCTGAAAATTCTTACATTTTTTATAATATAAGGCTTCTTAGGATTTTTACAGATATAGTATGCGGTGCAGGGCTTTCAATTGGTGGTGCTGTTCTTCAAAATATTTTAAGAAATCCTATGGCAAGCCCTTTTACACTTGGAATTTCACAGGCAGCCACTTTTGGAGCAAGCTTTGCAATAATATATCTTTCAGCAGGAGTTACTACTTCAGTGGGAGAAGGAGTAATTGTATCATCTTTTTTAAAAACTGGTTTTTCTGCATTTGTTTTTTCATTGATTTCAATGTTTTTTTTAATATCTCTTTCATATATTAAAAGATTTTCAAAACATACAATAATTCTTACAGGGATTTCCCTTGGTGCTTTTTTTCAGGCGCTTACTATGATACTTCAGTATTTTGCAGATGAGATAAAAGTTGCACAAACACTTTTTTGGACATTTGGAGATGTTTCAAAAGGTAATTATTTTGTTATGTTTTTAGTTTTTGTTCTTATTTGTTTTTCAATTTATTTTTTTGTATCAAAATCATTTCATTTTAATGCAATACTTTTTGGAGATGAGTTTTCAAAAGTAAGTGGAGTTGATTTTAAAAAACTTTCTGTTATCTCAATAATCATAGTTTCATTGATAGTTTCGCTTATAACATCTTGTGTTGGTATAATTGGTTTTATTGGACTTATTGCACCCCATATAACGAGATTTATAGTTAAAAATGATAACAAATATTTTATACCGCTTTCAGCAATTAATGGAAGTATTGTTCTTCTTTTATCTGATATAATTTCAAGAACAATTATATATCCATCGGTTTTACCGGTTGGGATTATAACATCTTTTTTTGGAGTTATTGTTCTTATTTATCTTATAATAAGGAAAGGGAAAAATGATTGAACTTTTAAATCTTTCAATAAGTTACAATAAAAAAGTTATTATTAAAGATCTAAACTTTAAATTTAGAAGAGGAGAAATTACTTCAATTTTAGGTCCTAATGGATCAGGAAAAACAACTCTTTTAAAAACAATTTCTGGGTTTTTAAAATATAAAGGGAAAATAATAATTGATGGGAAGGATTTGAAAAGTATTTCATTTATTGATTTGTATAAGGATTTGTCGTATCTTCCTCAAAAAATTCAAGATATCGCTGAACTAACAGTAATTGAGTTTATGTATACTTCTGTTGCAGGTTTTTTTGATAGTATTGCAAGAGATTTTAAAAAAAATATGATTGATATTATGGATAAGTTTGGGATAATTGATTTTAAAGATAGATATATAAATACATTAAGCGGTGGCGAGTTTCAAAAAGTATTAATTGCTTCTTGTTTTTTAAAAAATCCTAAAATAGTTCTTCTTGATGAGCCACTAAATAATCTTGATATAAAAAATCAGTTAGAAATTATTGATATAGTTAAAAAAATTGTCTATGATAAAAATATTACTCTTATAAGTGTTGTTCATGATATAAATATGGCTTTAAAAATTTCAGATTATTTAGTTTTTATGAGAGATGGAAAAGTTATCTCAGATTGCAAAAAAGATGAGATTAATTCAGATATAATTGAAAATGTTTTTCAAATAAAATGTAGAATTTTTTCTGATGATGGAGTTAATAGGATTATTTTTTAGGAGGTTTTATGAATAAAGATTTAAAAAAATGTATAGAGTATCATGGGCATAAGTGTATGGGGCTTTTGATGGGATATAGAGCAGCAAAATATGCTCTTAAATTATTGAAGGAAAGAAAGGATATTGATGAGGATATTGTTGCAATAGTTGAAAACTCGTCTTGTTTTATTGATGCTGTAAGTGTTATTACAGGATGCACTTTTGGAAAAGGAAATCTTATATTTAAAGATTTAGGGAAAATGGCTTTATCTGTTATTTCAAGAAAAACTGGTAAGGGGATAAGGGTTTATCTTGATCATAATAAAATTAAAAGAGATCCAAGAGATATTGAATTGATGAATAAAGTTTTAAATGGAAGTGCAACTAAAAAAGAAAAAAGTGAGTTTGAGAAAAGAAAAAATCAAAGAGAAAAAGAGTTTATGAAAATGAAAGATGAAGATTTATTTATTGTAAAAGATTATGATGGAGAAATTCCGCCAAAAGCAAGAATATATCCTAATGTTATATGTTCTAAATGTGGAGAATCAGTAATGGAGACAAGAATTAAATATATAGATTTAAAGCCAGTATGTCTTGAATGTGCAAGATGAAAAAATTTAGTTTTTTTATTTTTATATCTATTTGCTTTCATATAATAGTTTTTGCTCTTCCAATAAAGATTAAAAATGAGGAAAAAATAAATCAAAAACCAGTGATTTTAAATATATTTTATGAGAAAGAAAAAACAAATCAGAAATTTGAAAAAAAAGTTATAGAAAAATCAAATGAAATAATAAAAGAGAATTCTATATTAAGTAAAACTATTTCAAAAAACGAGGAAGAAGAAATAAAAAAAGATGAAGTTAAAGAAGTTAATGATGTAAAAGAATATGAGATTGGCGATATTCGTGGCCCAAAAATTAAAGGGAAGTTTAGTCCAAAATATCCTTTTAAAATGAAGATGAAACAAATTGAGGGAAAAGTAATATTAAAACTTTTGATAGATGAGAATGGTAATATATTAAATTATGAAGTTCTTGAAAGCACAGATAATGAATTTCTAAATAGTGTTTTAAATGAATTGAAAAATGTTGATTTTATTCCAGCATATTCAGATGGATTTCCCATTAAAGTTTATGGTATATTAAAGGTTCATTTTAAACTTGATTAATGGAGGTTTTATGCTTTTTGATTTTTTTAAAAAAGGTGGTTTTTTAATGTATCCAATACTTTTTTGCTCTATATTAGGGCTTTCAATATTTTTGTATAAATTTTTTGAGTATAAAAGAATATTTAAGGAGCTTTTATATGGTATTGATTTTGGATTTATGAAAGATGTAAAAATAGAAAAATTATCAAATTCTTCTGAACTTGAAATTATTTGGACTAAAAAAATACATCAAATTGAAAAAGGAATATCTACATTAAACCTTCTTGCAAGTATATCTACACTTTTAGGGCTTACTGGAACTGTTGTTGGAATGATACAGACATTTATGGTTATATCTACACTTGAGATGCCAAAGCCATCTATGCTTGCCTCAGGTATATGGCAGGCGCTTATTACTACTGCCTTTGGACTTTTTGTAGCAATACCTCTTCATATAGGAGTTCATTGGCTTGAAAAAGAAATGGATGAGATTTTGGTAATATTAAAAGAAAAAATAATAAATAAAAATGCTTAATATACCTAAAAGAAGACATAAACATTTTGATTTAACTCCACTTGTAGATATAGTATTTAATCTTTTACTTTTTTTCATTCTATCATATCAAATATCTGAGTACAACAGAATTGAAGTTTCACTTCCAGAGTCAAATATTGTAAGTTCAAAAGAAAATTTTTTAAATATTTATATAAAATCTGATAATGAAATATATCTTGAAAAAGAAAAAGTTTCACTTGAGAATTTAGAAAAGAAACTTTTTGGAGTTGATAAAAAGAAATCAATAAATATAAACTCTGATAAAAAAGTAAGTGTTGAGATACTTGTAAAAGTGATAGAAAAAATTAAAGAAAGTGGGTTTGAAAAATTCAATATAATAACTAAATATAAAAAATAAAGAGGTTTTTATGAGTATGAAAAATTTCTGGGAGTTTAAATCAAAAAAGTATCCAAGACCTTTTGATGAGAAAGTTATTGAAAAAACAAAAGAAGTTTTAAAAAGAATTGAATCATACGGAGTTTCATTTGAGAGTAAAGATGTAATTGATATAGGATGTGGAACAGGAATTTATGGGCTTGTTATTGCTCAAAAAGCAAGAAAGGTTTTGTGTTTTGATATATCAGATGGTATGATAAATATTTTAAAAGAAGAAACTCAAAGATTAAATATGAAAAATGTAGAGGCAATTGTAGGTGATTTTAAAGATTATAATTTTGATAAATATAAAAAAGCGTTCGATATCTCATTTGCATCAATGACCCCAGCAATAAAAGATAGCAAGGATATTTTAAAAATGGAGTATTTATCAAGAGAGTTTTGTGTTTATATTGGCTGGGCTGGTAAGAGAGAAAATAAAGTTTATGATGAGGTTTTTGATTATTTTAAAATTAAACCACGTATTCCAAGTGGTTATTTTGATGTAAAAAAAGTTCTTGATGAAAGAAATGTTAAATATGAGACATTTATTTTTGAAGATGAGTGGGAATGGATTGGAAGTTTAGATGAGGCCGTTGATGAGTTTTATAATAGAATTAAACTTGACAATATTGAGATTAAAAAAGATGAGATTAGAGATTTTCTTTTAAAAAAATATGGTAGGAATATTTTTATGAAAACCATTGCAAGCGAGGGAGTAATTATTTGGAAAGTTAGATGAGCAGAGAACGGATTAGTGGTAATTATAGATTTGGGATGATGAATTGTAAATTTTAGATGATATATTAAAAATATAAATAGGACTAAAAACCTAATAAAAATTTTCCCTAAAGCCCCTTTTAATCTAATCTATAATACCTTATAATATTTTTATATGATATTTTCATACAGGGATGAAAAAAATGAGTAAGAGGTTATTTATAAGTATTGTTTTGTTATTTTTATTTTTTATTAATTTCTATTCTGAAAATAGGAACCAAAAAGAATTATTTATAAGACCAGAGACATCCGAGTTATTAAATAAAGCGGAGTTAGCGATAACAAATCCAGATGAGTTTTTTGATGGTAAAAAATTAAATAAAAATGATATTATATTGCCTGTTATAAACATACCGGATTCGAAAAATGAAATTAATGATAGAAATGAATTTAGATATTCTCCTTCAAGTATCCAAAGTTTTTCAATAAATAAAATATTTGTTCCTATACCTCAAAAAACAATAATAAAAGAGTATAAATCAGATGATAAAACCGCAATTGATAGAGCACTTGGAATATTAAGAAGTTATGGTTTATCCGGAGTGTATTCTAAGGATATATCCATTGAATGGAAAGATTTAAAAGGTACTTTTTATGCTCAATCAAAGCCAGACAAATGGGCATTAGGACTTTTTGGAACTCGACATATTGAGCTAAACACCAAATATAAAGATGTTCTTAATACACCTGAGTATTTAGCAATAATTCTTGCACATGAATTGTCTCACCAATATGATTTTGATTTACTTAGTGCAAATGGTTCAACTTTAAATAACTGGGCATATAAGTATATAACTGAGGAAAAAGCATACCAAGTACAATTGGATATCTATGAGAAACTTTTAAAAGAAAAACCATATTTGTTTGATGAAGATAAAATCCCATACGAAAATATTAAGATTTTTATTGAAATAAACAAATTTTTAGAAGCTATATGGGATTATAAGAATAATAATGGGAGACTTCCAAATATAAGTGATTTTCCTAAATTAGAAAAATCTAATGCATTTAATGGAAAGTTTAAAAATATGATAGATTCATTAAAAGACGATAAAAATTTTATCGGTCCTTATACCTTTCATTCTTTTATCACATTGGGATATTATAAAAATTATCCTGATGAAGGAGAACTAAAACCAGAGGATGCAAAAAGAAGATTAAAAGAAGCAAATGACGAACTAAAAGAGAAACTTAATGATAACGAAATAATGACTAAATTTATTAGTGTAAGAAATAGCCTTATATCTGATATTTATTTACCATATTGTGGTGCCACGGGAGTAAAACCACCATCCAATTATCTTGATATGCCATCGGAGATATCGTCAGGACAATCTAACCAGGATTCAGGCAACAATGGAAGTAGTAATTATCATGATTCGCCAGCAGATGATACTGATAACAACGATAATAATTCTGATGATAATCAACAACCACCTAATGATAACGATGGGGAAATAGGACTTGATCCTGGACCACCGCCTACACCACCTGAAAATCCGCCAGATGTTGACTGGGGTGGAAGTGGAGGACACTGGGGGAGTTGATATGATGAAAAAAATAAAAAAAATATTACTGATAGTTATAGCAGTATCTATTCTTCTACCATCTTTTATATATGTTCTTGACAAGGTTTTATTGCTTGTTGGGAGAAGAACAAAATACACTATGCTAAGTGGTGTTTATTATAATCTTATATATGTTTTTACTCCTTGTAGTAATAAGGTTAAAAAATTCAGCGATAAATATGTAAAATTTGAATATACTCCTGTTATATATAGGGAACTTTCTGCTGAATATGACACAGAAGAATCAATTATTGATCATGGATTGGGTACTATAAGAATAAGTATAATTAAAAAAGAATATGTTATAAATGATATTCAAAAACTTTTTTCAAGGAAGATAATATCTGATGATGGTAATTATTGTATAGGAAGTGACTGTGGAACAATTCCTTTGAATATATTAAAAAAATTAAAAAATAAAGAGTTTGATTATGAAACATTGAAATGTCTTTTAACAATTCCAGCCGGAAAAGGATTAATTCATTTTGATATGCCTTGGTTCCCAAATCCAGAATATTTTATGGATGAAGTAACGCTTAAAAAAGGATTGAAACTAATTAGAATTGTTAATAAGGATGTAGATAATCTGATTTACTTATATGGAATAACAAAAAAAGGAAATATAATCTCAATTGCGTTGAAGAATTCAGATTGCGAAGATTATAATTTTTTTAATGATTTTTTTGAGAAATATTTAAGCGTTTCAATAGGTTTTCCCTTATTAACTCCACCGCAGTGGTGGAGTATAGCACAGGAAAAGCAAAGTACCTGCGCATTCAAAAAAATAATTGATACAATTGAAATAAGCGATGAGATTTAATTTAAAATTTATTTGGACTAAAAACATACTAAAAATTTCCCCAAAAGACTCTTTTAATCTAATCTATAATATCCTTGTATGATATTTTCATACAAGGAGGAAAGATGAGAAAGAATAAAGTAATAAGTGGAATTGTTGTTATGTTTACTTTCCTCTTTTTTGCAAAAGCGGAGGAAGTAAACTTTCATGGTAATTATGAAGGAATTAAGATGGAGAAAAATATTGAAATAAGTACACAAGCAATAAAACCAGAGTTTGAACAAAAAGTTAGAATTTTGGAAAGAAAAACTTTATCTGATTTGGTTAGCAAATGCTCGGATGAAAATAAAATAAAATTTTATAAAAGTCTTATTTGTAAATGGAAAATTAGCATCAATTAATATAGAAAGCATAAAAAAATGTGTTAGCGATGATGATATAAATTTTTTAATTGGGAGATTGGCTAAAGAAGTAATAAGAAATACTAAATGTGCATATGATGTGATAATGAAAGAATATCAATGTATTTTACCTTGGAATGGTGGTTATTGTGATACTTCAACCTGTAGAGGTAGCTGCAATAATTATAAAAATGATTCTTATTTATTTAGAGATGGTTATATAGATACGGAAGAGATATTTATAAAAGTTCCAGAAAATGTTGCAAGAGATTTTGCAGGCAGTTTTGTTATTGATGATGGAAAGGTTTCGGGTTATTACTATGGAGAAATATTGAAATATTTAGGTCCTGATAAAACAAAAGAATTACTTGAAAATTTAATTTAAGTTTTATATTGTGAAAGGAGGTTAAATGCGTTTTACCTTAATAGCAGTTGTTTTGTTCCTTGTGTCTTGTAGTCAATCTATGGTTAAAAAGACAGATGAATTTATGAAAGCTGATAAAATAATTACAGAGAAAGCAGTTAGCAGGAAATGGGATTATAGAAAAGCTAAAGAAGAATACGAGAATAAGTATAAGAAATTGTTTTCTAATCAAAAAATAAATTTTACAGAATATGATAATGAGATGTTAGGAAAACTTTTTATAATTAATTACATAATGTCCTTTTACCTGATGAAAGATGAATATCTAAAAAATGTGGAAGAGATATTTAAGGAATTAGAAAAAAGGAAATTAGATAGGGAAAAATCGTTATATGGACGGCCTTATCCGGATGAACTATTCGGTTTGTATATTAAGTTTAATTATTTTTCAAAAGCAAAAGAAATACAAAGAAAGTATTCTGATATTTTAACAGAATTTGTTCCCGATGTTATTGAGGATACGTCAACGATTAAAGATAAATATAAACTCTATGAGGTTTCACCTGATGGGAAAACGCTAAAACTTACTTCAGTTGATTTGAATAAATTTAAAATGATTGCTTATTTTTCAATTAAATGTCCTTTTACTAAAAAAACATTTGATGTTATCTTGTCTGATGAAAAATTAAAAAATTATTTTATAAACAATGCAATTCTTATGACTCCTTTAGAAACATCAATATCAGATGTTGAAGATATAGTTCAATGGTATAACGATAATAAATTGAAATGGTTTTTACTTCCAACCAACAAAGATTTTGGTAAAGATTGGGAAGATTTGTTAGAAGATTTACCATATTTAAGTTATTTTTATTTTCTTAAAGATGGCAAAGTTGTTGATAAGCTGCATGGATGGGGCACTCCTGATAAAGAAAAATTCAAATTAAAACTATATGAGAAAATAAAAAAGATTGAATAATAAAATTTTATATAATTTTTAGGGCAAGGAGGAGAAGATGAAAAAAATAGTTAATAAATTGATTCTTTTTGGTGGAGGGTTTTTTACAGGATTTATTTTTGCAGGGAAACTTGTTGTAAAAACGAAATTTGAGCCTTGGAGTTTATTTGATACTTTAATCATAATAAGTCTTGTTGGAATTACTTTTTTAATATCTATTTTTTTAGATAAGGTTACTATAAAGGAGGAAAAATGAATAATTTGTTTTTAATCTTATTTTTAGGTTTTAATGTTTTTTCAGAGGAAAATATAATTTCTACTTTTTCTTATATGCAACAAATAAAGAAAGAGATAACTCAGTCAATATTAACTGAAGAAAATACTGCTTCTCAATTTGAAAAAGAGATTTACGATGCTTTTAAAAAACTTAAGTTCAATAAAAATAATACTGTGGAAAGGATAAAAGCATCTAATGAATTTGAAGGCAGTGTTACAAGTTTAATTAAAAAATATTATGGAGTAAATGAAGATTTTTCTTCTTTTGCTATAAAGTACCCTGAAGAGGCACTTAAAATAATAAATTATCAGATTATGATAAATCCTACAGATGATCTTTATTATGCGAGAGGTTTTATTTATTATAGATTGAATGATTATGATAGAGCAATATCGGATTTTAATAAAGTAGTTTCAAAAAATCCTTTTCATAACGATGGATGGACATTAAAAATGCTTGGAACATCTTATCTTTCAAAAAGTGATTATGAAAATGCAATTTTGAGTTATACCAAACTTATAAATACAAATACAAAAAGTTCACCTTATGGATATGCAGAGAGAGCGGAAGCATATATTAAAAAGGGAGATTTGAAAAAAGCAGCAGATGATTTAAGTATGTTTTTTAAATCTAAAGTTTTACCATTTTATAAAGAAGATGTTTCTAAGAGTTTAAGTTGCTATAAATTGGTTGAAAAAGGTTATAAAGTTGAAGGATGTAAAGATTTGAATTATTTTAAAGAAAACAAACCAAAATCATATTACAAAATGATTGTTGAAAACATAAACAAAATATAAATTGTCATAATTTGGATAAAATAAAACAATTAAATAAAGGCAAAGGAAAAGTTTCTCTATAAAATTTTTGCAGATGAAATAAAAACAAATCAAAATCCATCTAATCCCCCTTTCAAAAAGGTGGGACTAAAGGGGGATTTATTTTGTAGGGCAAGGCTTTAGCCTTGCTTTTTTCTCTCCCAACTACGCCCCGATGTTTCGGTCGGGACAGATAACGTCGGGGAAATAAAGAGGGGGATTTTAAACAATTGAAATCTTTTAATTTCTTTAGGGATATAATTTTGATCTATTGAGATTATATTCAGGGACAAAACTTATGAACTAATGCGCTTAATATTTTGTAAAATTTTTTTGTAGTTTTAATTTATTATGCTAAAAATAATTATTCCGGGGAAAATTAATCTTGAATTTGTAAGAGAAGGGGTTGGTTATTATTATAAAAAGATAAACAAATTTTTGAAAATAAATCTTATTCATACAAAAACACCAAATAGTTATACTTCAAGGGAAGAAAAATTAAGAAAGGAAAAAATTGAGATAGAAAAACATATTGAAAATTCTTATTTAATAGTTCTTGATGAAAAAGGAAAAGAATACTCAAGTATTGAGTTTTCAAAAAAATTTGAGCTTTTAATTCAATCAAATAAAAATGTATCTTTTGTTATTGGTGGAGATGAAGGGATTGATGAAGAAATAAAGAAAAAAGCAGATGAACTTCTTTCTCTTTCAAAAAATACATTTACACATGAATTGAGCCTTTTAATACTTATGGAAGTTATTTATCGTTCTCTTATGATTTCAAAAAATTATCCTTATCATAAATAGCAAATTGGATAAATAGTGGATTAGAGGATTGCTTGATTAAGATATTTTTATTTAAAATTTAAAATTAAGGACGGAAAAATAATCTGGGAAAATCTTTATGTCTCTTAAGAACAAATCATTGTTAAAATATTATCTTGATGAATTTATCAACAATTCTAAAAAGTCCAATATGTTATGGACGCCTAACGCTTACGATACTTGAATAAGATTATTTTTTTTGCTATATTTTTAATCTATGATTACGATAATAAAATTTGGGACCTCCGGATGGAGGGCAAAAATAGGAGATAACTTCAATATTTTAAATCTCCGCCGTATTGCCACAGCAACAGCACTTCATATAAATGAAAATAGGAAATACGGCTATAATGGTGAAGAATATGAACATTATCTCTCTTCGCAAAATAAGAAAAAGCCACTTAGACCTACAGTGGTTGTCGGTTATGATACAAGATTTTTTTCTGAGAATGCTGCAAGGATTGTTAGCGAGGTTCTTGCATACCATGGAATTAACGTGATATTTTCAAATATTGAAGCACCAACACCAACTATTGCATATCTTGTAATGAAATATGGATGTATTGGTGGAATAACAATTACTGCAAGTCATAATCCTCCCGATTATAATGGATATAAATGGACGCCATTTTGGGGAGGTCCTGCAACTATTGAGATAACATCAGATCTTGAAGCAAGGGTTATGAATATTCAGGATCATATGCTTGAAAAATATGTTGATTTTGAAACGGCAGTTTCTACTGGTAGCATAAAAATTATGGATTTCCATAAGGATTATTTTTCGCAGATAGAAAATCTTATAGATTTTAAGACATTGAAATCATCAAAACTAAAGGTTATTGCTGACAGTGTTTATGGAACAGCAAGGACATATCTAAGACCTATTCTTGAAAAATATGGTGTAGATGTTTTGGGTATTCGTGAAAATAGGGATGTTTATTTTGAAGGAAGATCTCCTGATACTGATGAAGAAAATCTAACTAAACTTATAGAAATGATAAAAAAACAAAAAGCAGATATTGGAGTTGCATGTGATGGTGATGCTGATAGGTTTGGAATTATAACTTCATCTGGAAAATGGTTAAGCCCAAATATTGTTATACCTCTTTTGTATTATCATCTTGTGAAAAATAGAAAGATGAGTGGTGGAGCAATTAGAAGTGTTATGACTTCGCATATGGTCGATGTTATAGCAAATTCTTATGGTTATGGAGTGAGAGAAACACCTGTTGGATTTAAATACATAGGGGATCTTCTTAAAACAGGTGAGTTTGTAATAGGTGGGGAGGAGTCAGGAGGACTTTCTATAAAAGGACATGTTCCAGAAAAAGATGGTATTCTTGCATGTCTTCTTGCAATTGAGATGATTGCTTATGAAAAAAAATCACTTGATAAAATAATATCAGAAATTGAAAATAAGTTTGGAAAGTTTTATACAAAGAGATTGAACTTTAGACTTGATGAAAGTATTGATATAAACTCTGTTGTTGAAAGAGTAAAAAAAGATCCACCATTAAAGATTGCATCATATCCTGTTTGGAGAATAGATCAAACTGATGGCTTTAAGTTTATACTTAAAAATGGAGCTTGGCTTGGACTTAGACCAAGTGGAACAGAACCAATTGTAAGAATATATGCTGAGGCAAAGGATGAATCACTTTTAAATAAACTTATTGAAGAAGGGAAGAATATTATTGTTGGTGTTCCTATAAAAAAATGATAGAATTTCTATTAAAGGAGGGAGTATGTCTGCAACAATTAAAAAAATATATGCAAGAGAGGTTCTTGATTCAAGAGGTTTTCCAACTGTTGAGTGTGAGGTTTATTTAAGTGATGGAAGTTTGGGAAGAGCAATAGTTCCAAGTGGTGCATCAACTGGTTCAAATGAAGCACTGGAACTTAGAGATGGAGATAAAAGATTTCACGGAAAAGGCGTTTTAAAAGCAGTAAATAATGTAAATACTATAATTGCAAAATCACTTGTAGGAGCAAAAAGTGGGGAGCAAGAAAAAATAGATAAAACAATGATAGAGATTGATGCAACAAAAAATAAATCAAGACTTGGGGCAAATGCAATACTTTCTGTTTCACTTGCTTATGCAAGAGCTTCAGCACAATCAATGAAACTTCCACTTTATGCCTATATAAGAAAGGTTTTTAACCTTAAAGAAAAGGATTATTATATTCCTGCTCCAATGCTTAATATTATAAACGGTGGAAAACATGCAGATAGTGGCTTAAGTATTCAGGAGTTTATGATAGTTCCAACTGGAGCTCCAACATTTAAAGAAGCAATAAGAATGGCAAGCGAAGTTTATCATTCCTTAAAGAAAAATCTTTCCTCAAAGGGTTATACGGTTTCTGTTGGTGATGAGGGTGGATTTGCTCCAAAAATATTTACACATGAGGCAGTTTTAGAAATTATAATGGATTCAATAACAAAGGCAGGATATTCATCAAAAGAAATAAAGATTGCTCTTGATTCTGCAGCAAGCGAGTTTTATAAGGATGGAAAATATATATTTGAAGATTCTGCATTAACCTCAAAAGAACTTGCAACAAAATATGAAGAGTGGAAGAAACAATTTCCAATAATATCTTTTGAAGATCCTTTTTCAGAATTTGATTGGCAGGGATTTGCTGAGTTTACAAAAACAATGGGAAAGAAAGTTAGAATAATAGGTGATGATATATTTGTTACAAATCCAGAGATATTCCAAAAAGGAATATTAGAAAAGATAGCAAATGGAATTCTTATAAAATTAAATCAGATAGGAACTTTAACTGAGACAATAAACGTTATAAATATGGCAAAGAAGAATAATTATGCAACAATAATATCACATAGATCTGGTGAAACAGAGGATACTTTTATTGCTGATCTTGCAGTTGCAACAAATGCACTTGCTATAAAAACTGGTGCACCTGCAAGAACTGAAAGATTGTGTAAGTATAATCAGTTAATAAGAATTGAAGAGGAACTTTCTAAAAAAGCAAAGTATGCTGGTGAGATGGCTTTTAAAATAAAATAAAACCAATTTTGGATGAAAAAAAAACTTTTAAAAAAAGTTAAATATCTAATAATTTTGGTTATATTAATTGTTATTTCTGGAGAGACGATTTATAGCATAGTAAAAAATGAGTATTTGTTATATAAACTTAAAAAAGAAAAGAAAAAACTCTTAGAAGAGAATGCTAAACTTTCCGAGATGATAGAATATTCAAATACAAAAGAATTCATCGAATATAATGCAAGAATAAAACTTGGCTTAAAAAAAGAAAACGAGATAGAATACAGATTTGAACCACCAAAATAGAATTATGAGTGAAATAATACAGATTGAAGTATCAGATATGCAGAACTTCTGCTATCTGATAAAAAAGGGTAGTGATTTCATTGTAATAGATCCATCATATGGTTATAAAAAAATAAAAGAAATAGTTGGTAAGGGGAAAATTCTTGCTGTTCTTCTTACTCATGGGCATTTTGATCATGTAAATGATATCCCACTTATAGTTAAGGATTTTAAAACTGATGTTTATATCCATAGAGATGATATAAGGTATCTTCCTTTTAGCGTTGAGACAAAAGATATAAAAGATGGGGATATAATTGATTTTGGTTTCAATATAAAAGTGATGCATACACCTGGACATACTCCTGGAAGTGTTTGTTATATTTTTGAGAAAAATATTTTTAGTGGAGATACTCTTTTTGCTGGTTGTTGTGGAAGAGTGGATCTTCCTGGCTCTGATGCTCTTAAAATGAGAGAAAGTTTAATAAGAATTTCTAAACTTGATGATGATATGGTTATTTTTCCAGGGCATAATTATAACCTTTCAAAAACTACTATTGGATATGAAAAGAAAAATAATCCTTTTTTGAAATCTGCGCAAAATAAAGATGAGTTTCTTTCAATTGTTTTATGAATTTTGCTGTTGTATCAGATTTTGATGGAACAATTACTGAGTTTGATGTTGGTGATTTCCTTCTTCTTAGTTTCAATCTAACTACAAAAGAGGAAATTGAAAAATCATATACATTTGGTATGAAGGTTGAGGAATGGATGAAAGTTTATTTTTCAAGAATTAAAGATGTTGAAATTTCAAAAATAAATGATATTATCAAAAAAAAGGTTAAGATTAGAGATGGATTTAAAGAGTTTGTTGATTTTTTAAATAAAAAAAATATTCCATTTGAAATAGTTAGTGGTGGTGTTGATTTATATATAGAAGAGATTTTAAAAATAAATTTAATTACTGCTAAAGGTTTTTGGGGAGAGTTTAATGGAGGGGATATAAGATATAATTTTTTAGAAAATGGGATGACACTTTCGGAGTTTAAGGCTAAAAGGGTTCTTTATTATAAAAATTTAGGTTATAAAACAATTTTTCTTGGGGATTCTCAAAATGATTATTATGCTGCAAAAAATGCTGATATTTCTTTTGCCTCACTTAGATTAAAAGAGATTTTAGAAAATGAAGAATATCCATTTAGAAATCTTGATAATTTTTATTCAGTAATGGAGACAATAAATGCATCCAGTACTTCTTGACCTTAGATTTATAAAAATTCCAACTTATGGATTTTTTATTTTGCTCTCATATATTGTTTCACTTTGGTATCTTTTAAAAATTCATAAGGATTTTAAAATTGAGAGAAAGGTTGTTGAAGATCTTTCTTTTTATCTTATTCTCTATGGTTTTATTGGAGCAAAGATTTTATACATTATTACATTTTTTAATCAATTTGGAAATACATTTACTGAAAGATTGTTAAATTCTTTTTCTTTTGAAAACATAAAAAGTGGTTTTGTTTTTTATGGTGGTGTTATTGTTGGTGCAATTTATTTTTATGTATACACAAAAAAGAAAAAAATTGATTTTTTTAATGCTGCTGATTTGTTTGCAAGAGTTCTTCCATTATCTCATGCAATAGGAAGGCTTGGATGTTTTTCTGCTGGATGTTGTCATGGAAAGCCAACTTCATCAATTTTTGGTGTAAGATTTACAGATCCAATGTGTAGTGTAGAAAGTGAGTATATTGGAGTTCCTATACATCCAACACAACTTTATGAATCTTTTGGAAATATTTTAATTTTTATAATTTTAATTAAGATATCATCAAGAAAAAGAGTTAGTGGCTTTATATTTTTTTCATATCTTACTCTCTATTCTATTTTAAGATTTATAGTTGAGTTTTTTAGAGGTGATGAGAGAGGAAGTTTTTATTTTGGATTTTCACAGGCACAGATAATCTCAATTATCCTTATGATATTTTCTATTTATTTTATATGGAAGAAAAAACTATGGAAAGAGAAATAATTTGCAATGAAGGTGGGGAGAGAATTGATGTTTTTTTAAGAAGATTTCTTGGATACTCGCGTCAGTTTATTAAAAAATTAATTGATGAGGGAAAGATAAAAGTTAATGAAAAAGAGATAAAACCATCATATATTTTAAACTCAGGAGATAAAATAAGTTTAACGATTAAAAATGAAGAAAAAAATAATTTAAAACTCGATGATATTTTAATTTACGAAGATGATGATGTTATGCTTATAAATAAACCAGCAGGGCTACTTGTTCATCCAACTGATGAAAATTGGATTAGAGATGTTTCTGCTCTTGAGTTTAATAAAAACACTCTTGTCTATATTATTTATAGAGATAGAGGATCAAAGCTTATAGATGTTGATAGAATGGGACTTGTTCATAGACTTGATTTGGAGACAAGTGGAATAATGATTGTTACAAAAAATAAATATTCTCAAAAATTTATCCAAAATCAATTTGCTGAAAGATTAATTTCAAAGAATTATAAATCTCTTGTAGACGGGATAATAGAAGATGAAGAAATTCTAATTGATGCTCCTATCGGAAGATTTTCAGGAAGGAAAAAACTTGATGTTATGGAGTATGGAAGGGAAGCACAAACAAAAATTAAGATTATAAGAAGAGGTTCTAAAAATACATATATTGATGTTTTTCCTTTAACTGGGAGGACAAATCAAATAAGGGTTCATCTTTCATTTATAAATCATCCTATAATTGGTGATAAGATATATTCAAAAAAAGATTTTTCAATTAATAGATTAATGCTTCACTCATACTCAATTGAGTTTATTCATCCATCAAAAAATAAATCTTTGAAATTTAGTGTAGAACCAGATGATGAATTTTTAAAAATACTTAATGAAAATCTCTGATTATTTAACAAAATTCTATATTTAAAATGCTATAATTAAAGATAGATATTTTTTAGGAGGAGTTATGAAAAAGAACGATTATCTTAAAGATGTGATAAAGCATATAGATATAAAAAAATATAATGTTGTTGAGATGGTTGAAGCAATGGAAGATATGGCTTTTTCTTCGAGAGAACTTGCGCGTGCAGCAAAAATTTATGACAGAATGCTTAAAGATAAAGATGTTAGTATAATTCTTACTCTTGCAGGATCACTTTTTTCTGCTGGACTTAAAAAAGTTGTTTATGATATGATTAAAAATAATATGGTTGATGCTATAGTTTCAACCGGTGCAATAATTGTTGATCAAGATTTTTTTGAAGCACTTGGTTTTAAGCATTATAAAGGATGGTGGCATAATATAGATGATAATGAACTTAGAGAACTTCATATAGATAGAATATATGATACTTTTATAGATGAGGATGAGTTAAGAATTTGTGATGATACAATTTATCAGATAGCAAATTCTCTTGAGCCAAGACCATACTCATCAAGAGAGTTTATAGAGGAAATGGGAAAATATTTAAAAAAGAATGCAAAGAATAAAGAATCGGTTGTCCTTGCTGCATATGAAAAAAAAGTTCCAATATTTGTTCCAGCTTTTTCAGATTGCTCTGCTGGTTTTGGGCTTGTGAAACATCAATGGGAAAATCCAGATAAGCATGTTTCAATAGATTCTGCAAAAGATTTTCTTGAACTTACTAAACTTAAGATAAAGGCAAAAGAGACAGGAATATTTATGATAGGTGGTGGTGTCCCAAAAAATTTTACACAGGATGTTGTTGTTGCAGCCGATGTTCTTGGATATAATCTTCCAATGCATAAATATGCAATTCAAATCACTGTTGCAGATGTTAGAGATGGGGGACTTTCAGGTTCAACATTAAAAGAAGCATCAAGTTGGGGGAAGGTGGATATGAGTTTTGAGCAGATGGTCTACTCTGAAGCTACAATAGCAATGCCTCTTATAGTTGGCTATGCATATCATAAAGGTTCATGGAAAAACAGAAAAGAAAAGAAGTACTCTGATTGGCTAAATACTGAAGCAAAAAATTTAAACGGTGCAGTTACTTACAAAAAATAATTTGTTTTTTTTAAAAAAAAAGGAGGGGTTATGAGATTACTTTTTGGATTAATTAGTTTGTTTTTCTCTATAAATCTTTATTCTTATTTTGATGGAGGACTAAATTATACAACAGGAAAGGATGGATATGTTGGAAGAGATATTTATCTTCTTTTTGGAAGAAATAACTGGTGGATAAAACCAGAGTATTCTTCATGGGAAAGTAATTTTTATTCAAGAATTGATAAATATAGTGGAAAAATAGGTTTTGAAAATGAAACTTATACATTGACATTTAATTCATCATATACTCCTTTGAAAAATAAATATAAAAATGTTTCTTTTGGTTCTGATATAACATTTTCATTAAATCCAACATCATCAAATAGAAAAAGAATTGCAGGACCAAACTCTGGATTTGTATCGAGAAGTGCTTCTGGAGTTACTCAGATAGATATCGGTGCAGGTGGAAATCTTGTCTTTCATACAATTAATGATAAGGACTTAAAGGAATTAAATACTTCTCTTTTTGCTGGAGCAAAAATTTTTTTAACACAATTGTCCATAAATTATACTTTCTATACTTATGATGATAATACTCTTGCAAAAACAAAAACACCATTATCACAAAAAATATATGGAATAAATAGCTATTTTTCATATTTTCTTAAATCAAATTTTAATTTTAAAGTAGAAATTCCCGGTTCTCCTATGGTAACTCCTTATTTATCATATAATAGAGTTAAATCAGAAACTAATGAAAAAATGGATATCTACTCATTTGGTGGATATATTGATTTGAATATGCTTGGTGTTAATGTTTCTTTTGAGACGTATAAAGGTGATATAACAAATGATAAAAGATATAATTATCTTTCAGTTTCTGGTGGAATTAGGTTTTAATGATATATGAATCTTGCTTTAAAATACAGACCTCAGGTATTTTCTGATCTGATAGGTCAAGAGGTAGTTTCACGAACACTTTTAAATGCTGTAAAATCTGGAAAGATTGCTCATTCATATATCTTTTATGGACCAAGAGGTTCTGGAAAAACATCTACCGCAAGAATACTTGCGAAAACACTAAATTGCCACTCCCCAAAGGATTACAATCCTTGTAATGAATGTGTCTCATGCAAAGAAATTTCATCTTCAAGTTCTCTTGATGTTATTGAGATAGATGCTGCAAGTTATACTAAAGTTGAAAATGTAAGAGAAACAATAATAGAAAATGTAAATCTATCCCCTGTAAGAGATAGGTATAAAATTTATATACTTGATGAAGTTCATATGTTAAGCACATCTGCCTTTAATGCATTATTAAAAACTATCGAAGAGCCTCCAGAACATGTTGTTTTTATAATGGCAACAACAGAAATAAATAAGGTTCCGCTTACAATTATATCAAGGTGCCATACATTTAAATTTAAGCCGATTCCTCCCAAACTTATGGTTGAAAGATTGAAAGAAATTTGTCAAAATGAAAATATAAAATATGATGAAGAGGGTTTAAATCTTATAGTAAATTTTGCAAATGGTGCATTAAGAGATAGTTTAACACTTCTTGAAAAAGTTAGTGCTTTTTCAAAAAATACAGTTACATCTCAAACAGTTAGAGATCTTCTTGGATATCCTTCTTCAGATTTAATAAAAGATATTGCTGAGGCTATACTTAAAAGGGATGTTTTAAAGATAAATGAGTTATTTGATAAAGTAGATGAAGACGGAATGGATGTAATAATGATATTAAAAGAGTTAAGAGATTATTTTTCAAAATGTTTTCTACATTTAAATGGAATAATAAAATTTGATTATGTAGTGGAGGTAGCAAATCCATTTATATATCCAAAACTTGCAAGAAAAATAAATAGAATAATTGAAGAAATAAAATTTTCTGATAATCTTTCACTTGTGGCAAGAACATTTATATTTACAATAATTGATACAAGCATTGATATTGATGAGATAGCAAAAAGAATAGAAAAAATGGCAATAAGTACTCAAAGCATTGAAAAAAATGCTCAAAATAAAACGGAGAATACTATTTTAGAAGGAGAATCAGATAAAAAAGAAGATAAAGATTCTGAAAATAGTTGGGCTGTGAAATGGAGAAAAATTCTTACTGCTATTTCTAGAGAAAAAATTGCACTTTATAATGTTCTTCTTTCTGGAGAGGTAAAACTTGAAGGCGATACTATAAATATTGCTGTATCAAAAGAATTTGATCGTGATATGATAGAAAATAATAAAAAATTTCTTGAAGAGACAATTCGTTTAGCTCTACAGAAGGATTATAAGGTCGTATGTGGTCTTAAAAAATCATCAAAACAAATTTCAAAAACACAAGAAAATTTTATTGCAAAGGATATTGAAGATGAGATCTCATTTCCAGAGCTTGAGAAAATAAAAAAGGTTTTTGGAAATGATATAACAAAGATAAATATCAAAGATGAAACCAATAGAAAAACTAATTGAAGTATTCAAAAAATTTCCTTCCGTTGGACCAAAACAGGCAGAAAGATTTACAATGTATATAATGAGAGCAGATATATCAGAGATTAAATCTTTAATTGATGCTATAACTGATCTAAAAAACACAATAAAGTTGTGCTCAAAGTGTAACAATTATACTGATTCTGAAATATGTGATATATGTTTAGATGAAAAAAGGGATAAAAATTTTTTGTGTGTAGTTGAGACACCTTTTGATATAGTTGCAATTGAAAAAACAAAGATATACAACGGACTTTATTTTGTTTTAGGTTCATACATAATTCCACATTCAAATAATAATGAGTTTTTTTCGCGGTTTGAAATGCTTAAAAACAGATTAAAAAATGAAAAAATTAAAGAACTAATAATTGCTTTAAATACAACAACAGAAGGGCAGACAACCTCTCTTTATTTAAAAAATAATCTTTCAGGTTATGTTGAAAAGATTACAAGGATTGCGTTTGGTGTTCCACTTGGAGCAGATATTGATTATATGGATGAATACACGCTGGGGTGGGCTCTTAAAGGAAGAAGTGAGATGTAGTTTTTCGGTAAAATTTGATTTAATCTTTAAAAGAAATTATGTCTTTGGATTACTTAAAAAGGCCGCTTGTTATTTTATTTTTTCTTTATGTTTTTTTGATAATTCTTTTTAAATCTTTTCTAATTAAAAAGCCGTCTTTAATAAATTATGATAATTCTTTTTTGTGTGGAAATGTGATTTCATATCCACAAAAAAGAGATGATAAATTTTCTTTTATAATAAAAAATAACAATTCTTCTTATATAATAAATTCTTTATCCGATGATTTTTCACTTTATGATTATGTATGTGTTTTGGGAAAAACAAAAGAAATAGATTCTTTTTATAGCAATTATTTTAATAGAAAGAATATATTTTATGAAGTTGATTCTAATGAGATAAAAATTGTTAAGGAAAGTAATTTTATTTTTAAATTATCAGCGAAAATTAGAAAAAAAGTTAAAGATGCTCTTTTTAGAAGTTTTGATTATGAGACTTATTCTGTTATTGCTGGTATATTTCTTGGTGAAAAAGAAGAACTTAAAGGGAATTTAAAAAAGGCTATTATAAATGCTGGCGTGATGCATCTACTTGTTGCATCAGGTTCAAATATATCATATATAGTTCTTTTGATTGCAAATTTTTTCTGGTTTTTGAGAAGAGGAAGTATTTTACTTCAAATTATTTCTATTATTTTTGGATTTATATATTCAGTTATGATAGGACTTGATCCACCAATTACAAGAGCATTTATAATGCTTCTTCTTGTTTTTATTAGAGATATTCTTGAAAGAAACACTGATATAATTCAAATACTTTTTTTAAGTGCATTTGTAATGCTTATTATAAATCCTATTCTTATTTTTGATATAAGTTTTTTGATGTCATTTTTATCTGTTTATGGAATAGTTCTTGGGTGGGAAAATTTTGGAAGATTTATTTATATTAAAAAAGATTCTTTTACTAAAAATAAAAGCATATTTTTTCAAAAAATTGCTTTGGTTTTTGTTTATATTTCAAATTCTATAATATCACTTGTTGTTATAACTTTTTTTGCTCAGTTATCGCTTATTCCAGTTCTATTGAAGTTTTTTTATAAAATTTCAATCGTTTCTTTTGTATCAAATATAATTTTAATTCCACTTTCATTTGTTATTATGATTTCTACTATAATCTTTATTCTTCTAAAATCATTTTTTAATATTTCTTTTCTTTTATCCAATTTTCTTAGTTTTTGTGGAAAACTTTTTATAAAAATTTGTTATTTCTTTTCTTCATTTAAGTACTCATCAGTTTATATTTTTTATCCAAATGAAGTAAATTTTGTGTTTTCAGTTATAATTATATTTCTTTTTCTTAATTTTTCGCTTTTAAAAGAAATTTATTTGATGAGAAGTTTTTTTGCAATATCTTTGCTTATTTTTTTTATTTCTATAAATTGGGTTAAAAAGATAGATGGAGTTTTTATCTTTTCATCGAAGAATGTAAATGGATATTTAATACTTAGGAATGGTAAATCCTATCTTATAAATCCTGTTATTTTTCCTGATAAAATCTATAGTTTTCTATTTTCGCATAACTATAGCAAAATAGATTTTATATTTGTTGGTTCATTTAAAGGGTATAGAAAAAAGATAGTTGATGAAATCTCATCTCGTTTTAATTCTAAGGTTTATCTTCCAATTTGGTTTGGAAATGGTGATGGTATTTTTGGTGGTGATAAAATTGAGATTTTTGATATAAGATTTGATGATAAGTTTGGGTATTTTAATAGATACTCACAACTTATTTTTTGTGATGAAAGTGTTTGTTATAAATAAAATTTTTAAAATTTGATAGAATAATTTCTATGAAATTGAAAGCAATTATATTTTATAATCCTTCTAACAAAAATAATATTTCGATGGTTGAAAAGATAGAAAAATTTTTAACAAAAAAATCTATTGGTGTTTTAAAAATATCTGTTGGAGAAAAAAAATTTTGCAATATATCTGGAGATTTTTCAATAGCTGTTGGTGGGGATGGAACAGTTTTGTATGCTGCAAGATCTATTGTTGATAAAGAAATTCCTTTGATATCTATTAAATGTGGGGGGCTTGGTTTTTTAAGCAGTGTTGAAGAGAAAAATGCATATCAAATGATTGAGGATTTCCTTTGTGAAAATTATAAAACAGTAAATAGAACGCTTTTAAAACTTGTTATAGGTAATAAAAAGTTTATTGCTTTAAATGATATTGTTATTAAATCAAATGATCTTAGAACATTTTATACAGATGTTTATTATTTTGATGAATATATAAGTTCATATTTTTCTGATGGTGTTATATTTTCAACGCCAACCGGATCTACTGCGTATAGTTTAAGTTGTGGAGGACCGATAGTTCATACTCACTCAAAAGTTATAATAATAACACCGATCTCCCCACATACACTTACTCACAGACCAGTTATACTTCCAGATACCACGATAATAAAAGTAAAAGCAACACCAAAACATGGAAGCGAAAAATCTATAATTCTTTCTATTGATGGACAGGAAAATATTAAATATCCTGGCGATTTTCTTGAGATATCAGTTTATGATAAGTTTTTAAAAAGCATTGTTTTAAAAAATTATTCATACTTTGAACTTCTTAGAAAAAAACTTAGTTGGGGTGAGAGAAATGATTAAAAAATTGAGAATAAAAAATTTTGCGATAATAAAGGATATAAGTATTGATTTTGAAGATGGTTTAAATGTTTTAAGTGGTGAGACAGGTGCAGGAAAATCTATAATAGTTGAATCAGTTTCTTTCCTTTTTGGTTCAAAATATTATGGAAAGGATAATTCTAATCAAATAGAAGTATCTGCAATAATAAAAATTCCATCTGATCTTGTAAAGCTTTTTGGGTATGGAGATGAGATTGAAATAAAAAGAATTTATGATAATCAGAGAAAAAGTAGGTATTTTATAAACTCAAAACCGGTTTCATTTTCTGAAGTTTCAAATATATCTAAGCATTTAATTGATTTTCATTCTCAGATGGAAAATTTAATAATCACATCATCTAATGTCCAAACAGAGATTCTTGATGAGTATTTAGGAATTTCAGAAATTTCAAAAAAATTTTCAACTCTTTATAAAAGAAAAAAAGAAATTGAAGAAAAAATTAAAATGATTTCAATGAATGAAGAAGAAAAGAAAAAACTTCTTGAGTTATACACTTTTCAATTAAATGAACTTAAATCTGCAAATCTTAAAGAAAATGAGGATATAGAACTTGAGGAATTTATACTAAAAGCAAAGAATAAAAATAGAGTTAGAAGTTATATACTTGAGATTTTATCTATAATAAACAGTGATAATGGTGTTTATGATGGGGCTTCAAAGATATCAAGAAAACTTGATGAACTTAAAAAACTTGACTCTAATTTTACAAATTTAGATTCGATGATAGAAACAGTTTTAGAAAACTTAAAAGAGATAATTGATACTCTTGAAAAAAATCTTACAAATTATGATATAAGCGATGAACTCCTTGATGAGTATATAAAAAGAGATGAATTTATAAAGCTGCTTAAAAAGAAGCATTCGGTAAGTGATATAAAAGGGCTTTTGTTAAAACTCAATGAACTTGAAAAATCAATATCAGAGATAAAATCAAAAGATGAAAATATTGAGAAACTAAATAAAGAACTTATCGATGTTTTATCTGAGATGGAAAAACTTTCAGAAAAACTTGATAATGAGAGAAAAAAGGGTTCTCAAAGATTTTCGGATGAGATTGTAGAAGAACTTAAAAAACTTGGCTTTACAAATCCATCCTTTTGTGTTGGTATTGAAGTTTCTGATGATTTTAATATTTATGGTAAAAATGATATTGAGTTTTTATTTTCAGCAAATCCTGATGGGTTACTATCCCCACTTAGAAATGTTGCAAGTGGAGGGGAGATATCAAGAATAATGCTTGCAATTAAAAGTGTTTCAGCAAAATTTGGCAAAAATAGAATACTTATCTTTGATGAGATTGATAGTGGCATTGGGGGAAATACTGCATTTTTTGTAGGAGAGGTTTTAGGAGATATATCATCTTCAAATCAAATACTCTTAATTACTCATATGCCTCAGGTTGCGGTTTTTGCTAATGCTCATTTTAAGGTTGAAAAGATTTTTGAAAAATCCAAAACAAATGTTATTGTAAAAAAACTTACAAATGAAAAAGAAAAAATAGAAGAAATTGCAAGAATGTTTGGATCAACATACTCACCAAAAACAGCCCTAAAACATGCAAAAGAAATACTTGAAAGAGTAAAAGATATAAATAAGAAATAAAAACTATATGAGATTAAAAATTAAAGGGTGAAAATTAAAAATTTATAAATCACTTAATTTTATTAATTCTTTTATTATCTTATAAATTATTTTTTTCTTATCATTTCGCTTTATTGTCTTAATTAAATTGATTATCTTTTTGTCTATATCTGGTTTCTTTATAATACTTTTTTCATCATTTTGTTTAAAAAATTGATAGAGGTTTAGATTAAGTCCCTCTGAAAGTTTGTTAAGCGTTAATAAACTGATTTTTTTAACTCCTCTTTCTATTTGACCAATATAGCTTGGATGGAGATCTGTTTTTTCTGCAAGTTCTTCTTGCGTTAACCCCATTTCAATTCTCTTCTTTTTTACAACTTGGCCAATGTGTTTGTATATATCTTCCATATAAATATATATTTGCATATAAAAAGGGATATTTTCTACATACCGAAAGGTTTTAAAATATAAAACCTTATAGTATTGACTTTTTTCAAAAAATATGTAATAATTTTAAACAGGAGGAAATTATGGGTATGACAAGAAAGTTACTTAATATTAATAGAACTACGGGCTTTATGCTTCTTTTAATTGGCATAATGCCCTTTTTAACAAGTTGTGCTTATCTATTTGGGGGCGGTGCTAAAAAAGAATATGAAAGAACTGCAAATATAAGGTGGGGTTATTTCATACTTGATATTTTGGGTGGCGGTATTCCATTGATAATTGATTTTGCAACTGGTGCAATTTATGAACCTAAGATACAAAGAAGTGATGCTAAAAAGGAAGTAATAAATGCATTAAATTCAAATGTCCCTGCATATCTTGTTAAAGAAGATGGTATTTATAAGGCATATCTTAAGGATGGTGAAGTAGGATATACCAAAATATCAGAGGATGAACTTCCTCTCTCTGTAAGAAAATCTCTTAAAGCAGAAATAGAGAAGATTAAAAATAAATCATAAACAAATGGGGGAGGGAAAAATATCCCTCCCCTTAGTTCTTGGAGTTTCTTTTTGATTTTAAAGAATGTTATTAGAAAAACTAAATTTTAGTTTTTGCAATTTTGACATTTTCTTTAAAAATAGATGACAGGTAAAATGTAAGATAAAGAGGTAGAAGAGGGGGTTATGATGAAAAAAACAATGTTTTTTGTTTTGTTATTATTTTCTATAAACCTTATTGCTGGTGAGTGGATGGTTAAAACAAAAATGGCTAATATGCGAAAAGAACCAAATCCTAAATCTAAGGTTGTTTATAAACTTTCTCAATATGAAAGCGTTCAAATTTTGAAGAGATACAAAGACTGGGTAAAGGTTAAAACGGTTGATGATCATATCGGATGGGTTCATAAATCTGTAATTGAGGAGTTAAAGGTAGAAGATGAAGATAGTGAGGAAACAGGAGTGGAAACCAAAAAAGAAAGCAATAATGAAAATAAACCTAAAGAAAATACATCTACTTCTTCAAGTCAATTTGTTATAGTTCCTGCTGAAAACCTTTCTTCTCAGTCACAGATGCAAACAACATCACAAATACAGCCAGTATCAAAACAACCAGAAATAATAAATGTTTCTAAAAAAGAAGAAAAACCTTTATCAAGAGAATACAAGATTAAAAATACTTCTGAAAGACGAAGAGTTATAGGTGATCATATATTTCCTTCGACAGTTTTGTTTCCAACACCAATTCCAAGCGCCAGATTTGGATTTAGCCAAGGATTTGCTATGTTAAAGGGTGATTATCTTAATTATTATTATGATTATACTGGGGGTGAAAATTGTATTCAAGATCCTGATAACCCTTCAGAATATATATGTTTTTATACTTCTAATCTAAGTTGGTATGGGTTTAATCAAAAGTTTAACAGCGGAATTTTTATAAACGACATAATTTCATTGGATTTGGATGCAAATATAAACTTAGAAGGTGGCATGGAAAACAAGGATATTGTCAGTGTTAATGCAAATCCAAATGGGGTTGTAAAGTTAGGAGCTATTTTTGTTCCATATAAAGGAGATAATGGACTTATGATAAGTTTTCCTGTGAGAATAACATATTCAATGGGAATTGATTTTTCTTTTCAAAGTGGAATAGAGGCATTTTTTTATAAGTTAGGAAAAAATGTAGTAGATCAGATACAAAATGATCCTAATTTAAATTTCCCGCCTAAAAATATTAATGACTTTTTTAATATAATCAATAGTTCCTATGTTAAATCTGGGCTTGGAGACGCAATCAAATCTTTTACAGGTAGTTTGGTTTCCAATGAATCATCTTTTGGGATATCTCCTTCTATAGGAGTTGTATATCCCATTAAAAATTGGTTAGGAGTTCAAGCAGTAATTGAATATAACAGACTTAAAGAAAAATCTAAAACTAAAACTGGAGGGACTAAAACAGAAAGAAATAACTATTTGAATTATGGTATTGCAACATCAATAGATTTCAGGCATTTGATAAAGTTTCCTTTAGGAACAATTTTAGAGTTTTATAAGGATAATTATTTTGGAAGTTTAAATATTGGGCTTGGAACATATTATCAAGGAATTGGGGATATACAATTAGGTATTTTTATGAAATATGGAAGTATAAAAAATGAGTTTATGGATTTTAAAGAAAAAAATATAAGTTTTACAATCACTTATTTCTTTTAAAAACAGGCAAAGTTAAGCGTTTGTTTTATATAATCCAACATCTATTCTTTTATTTTTACCTTTAAATAAAAATTTACATAATAAAACCGATCGTTCATATTTTGTAAATTTTTTTCAAAGACACTATTTATATAAAAAAGAGAATTTGTAAATATTATTTTAATTGATGAGGGGTTTAAAAAGGTTTTATTTTATATGTATTTTTGATAGGGCTGTTCATTTTTTTATAATTGTTTAATATAAATTTTTATTTTCTACTTGAATGCTTTTGTTTCCTAAAAATTTACATAAAAAAGCCGATCGGCTAAAATTTGTCAATTTTTTAGATCTAATGAAGTATTATATTAAAGCAAACTTGAATTTGTTTTTTTGTTTTCGTTAGTAGAGAGAATTCATCTTCTAAAATTAAAAAAGAGTATTTTCTTTGTTCTTTCAGTAATTTTTAAATTAAAATTTTATTTTTATTCTTTAAAGTTTTTTACTATTTTGTATAATATTCTTATGGAAAGCAATAAAAAAATTAGAGTTAGATTTGCGCCTTCTCCAACAGGGCATCTTCACATAGGTGGTGCAAGAACTGCCCTTTTTAATTATCTTTTTGCTAAAAAATATGGTGGAACATTTATTTTAAGAATTGAAGATACTGATGAACTTAGAAGCACAAAAGAATCAATGCACTCAATATTTGAATCAATGAAATGGCTTGGACTTACTTGGGATGAGGGTGCTTTAGATGAGGAAAAAGAAATTGGAAAATATGGACCTTATATCCAAAGTAAAAGAGAGGCATTAGGGATTTATAAAAAATATGCTGATATTCTTGTAAAAAATGGATATGCTTATTATTGCTATTGCACACCAGAAGAACTTGAGGAAATGAGGAAAAAAGCACAACTTGAAAAAAGACCACCTAAATATGATGGAAGATGTAGAAATCTAACTGAAGATCAAAGAAAAGAGTATGAAAGACAAGGAAGAAAACCAGTAATAAGATTTAAAATGCCAGATGAAGGAATTACATCATGGAATGATTTAATTCATGGGGAACTTAAATTTGAGAATTCACTTTTGTATGATTTTATAATGATAAAAGCAAGTGGATATCCAACATATAACTTTGCATGTGTTATAGATGATCATCTTATGGAGATATCACATGTTATAAGAGGTGATGATCATATATCCAATACACCGCTTCAAATAAATTTATATAAGGCACTTGGATGGGAAATACCACAGTTTGCACATCTTTCAATGATACTTGGACCTGATGGATCAAGGCTTTCAAAAAGGCATGGTGCTACAAGTATTTCTGAGTATAGAAGGCTTGGATATCTACCCCAAACAATGAAAAATTATCTTGCACTTCTTGGCTGGTCAACAAAAGATAGCCAACAGATTTTTGAAAAAGGTGAACTGGAAGAGAAGTTTTCACTTGAAGGATGCCAGAAAAATCCTGCTATATTTGATACAGTTAAGTTAACTTGGATGAATGGCGAGTATATAAGAAAAATGACAAAAGAAGAACTCTATAATGCTGCATTGCCGTTCATAAAAGAAGCAGGGATAGATATAGAAACAAGAAAAGATCTTAATGTCGTTGAGATTGTTGCAATTGAGCAGGAAAAATATAAACTTTTATCTGATGTCCCGAAACTTATAGATTTTTTCTTTAAAGAAGATTTTGAATATGATGAGGCATCTGTTGAGAAGGTTTTAAAAAAGGATAATGTTTTAAATATCTTAAATGGAATAAAAGATGTTTATTTAAAGATTGATGATTTTAAAGAAAAAGTTATAGAAGAAAAAACAAGAGAGTTTGCAAAAAACAATGGGTATAAAACATCAGATGTTTTTCATCCTATAAGAGTTGCAATAAGTGGAAGGTCTGCAGGTCCTACACTTTTTAAAATGATAGAACTTCTTGGAAAACAAAGAGTTATTAATAGAATTGAAAGAACTTTATCTTTTCTTGGGGCAAGAAAATAAAAATTGTGTTTTGTAATAAAAATTTCATATTTTTGTATAATCCATATATTATCATTTAATTGATATATGAAGTATTGGATTTTTGTTAATAACGAGATAAATGGTCCTTTTAAAATAAATGAAATTGTAAATAGTAAATATTTTTCAAAAGATTTATTGCTTTGCCCTTACGAAATGGATGGAATAAAACCTTCAAATTGGTATTTTGCAAAGGAACTTCCTGAATTTGAACCATATCTTAGTTCAGTAAGTGTTGCTGTTGAAAATAAAGGTTTTGATTCGGATTTTGATATAGATTCTCTTATTGAAGAGGATAAGATTGATTCTTATAAATATGATGAAAGAGAAAGGAATCTAAATTTGGATATATTAGATAATAAAACTGATCTTGAAGAAAAATTATTTAAATCTGAAAAAGAGCTTGAACACTATAAAACAAAAGTTAATTATCTTGAGGAAAAAATATCGAAACTTCAAATTGAACTTGAAAAAACACTAAATAGAGTAAAAGAATATGAAGATAAAATTAAAGAAAGAGATTTTCAAATTGAAAAGCTTATAAAAGAAGTAAATAGTTTAAAAGAAAGAGAAAATACAGTAAAGGATTATGAAAAAGAAATCTATGAAAAAAATAAAAAAATAGATGAACTTACAGAAAGATTAAAAGAGTTTGAAGAGAAAATAAAACAAACTGAACAAAAGAGATCTGATAAAAATGATAGTATACAAGAAGCAAAAATTGAGGAAATTAAAAGCGAAAATGAAAGTTCTATTAGATTTTATGAGAAAAAAGAAGAGAATAATATAGAAAAAAATGATAATTTTTTAACTATTTTGCAAAGTAATTTAAGCGCTTCTATAGATGTTAATAAAGATTTATCTATTAACAAACAAATAACTGAAGATAAAGGATCTACTAAAATTGATTTGGAATCATCTGAGAGTAAAGAGAGTTATTCAAATGTGTCTTTTGATAATGATCTTGTTGTTGAGCGTTTTGATCCTTTCTCCAATAGTTCAAAAAAACTTATTCCTATAAGCGTTGATGATAATAATCTTTCTATAGAGGCATCTCTTAATAATTCTGATAATGTCGATATTAAAACAGAGCATTTAAGATCAAAACCTTTTGAAAAAGTAGATTTAAATAGTGTTTTTCAAACTGCTGATATTAAACTTGAGTTTGTAAAACCAAATCTTGATGTTGTTGAAAATAAAATGGAAGTTATCTCAAAACCGCTAATTAAAGATGAATCTATAAAAAATTTTGATGAAACAAAAAATATTAGTATAGAAAATAATATAAAAACTGAAGAAAAATTTACTCAAACAGAATCAAAAGAAATTGATGATAACAAAGTTTTATCAAAAGAGAAATCTTTTGGAAGTGAATTAAAAATTGATTTTGCAATAAATAATAATATTAAAAAGGAGAATACAGATCTTAATGTTTCATCAAAACCTTTATTTAAAAATGACAAAGAAGATAATAATGTTAAACAAGAAAATAAAGTTTTGCGTTCTGTTGATGATAAAGTAGAGAAAATAAAAATAGAAAAAGAAAATCTAGAAGTTTCACTTAAAAGAGAAGAGATAAATAAAACTCAAAGATTTGATTTTACAAAAGATAAAAAAGATGAAGATAAAAAAATTAAAGAAGGAAACGCTGATTCAAAAAATACACTTGTTTCGTCTATATATAGAAAAAAAGTAAGTCCTTTTGTAAAAATTGCTGTTTTTGGAGTTTTTATTGTTTTTTTTGCTGGTTCAATAATATATATTTTAAACTCGGGCTCTGATAAGAATACAATTAAAGTCAGTAAAGAAAATATTAGATATCCAAAGATCGAAAAATCTGATGAAAAAATTGCTGAGAATAATATTGATAATAAAGCAGTTTTAGTATCAACAAAAACAGAGGATAAAAGCGAAATAAATATCTCAAAGATAAATGAAAATGTTAAGAAATCAATAGATATAGTTAAAAATTTTGATCTTGGTGGCGGAAGAGGAAATATAGAGAAATGGTTTTCAAATTCTTTTTCAAATAAGAGTGTTAAAGAGGAATGGAATGCAACATATTTAAGCGGTTCTTTGTTCGTTGTTCAGTATAGAGCGCTTAGATATAAACAAGAGCCAATTGTTTATCTTTTTGAAGTTGATGTTGATAAAGGCGTTATAGTTAGAGGAATAAATAATAATGCAATAGATCTTCTTTCATCAGTTTATGGTAATAATAAAAAAGAGGATAATAAAAAAGTTGCAAAATTAAATATAAAGGACAAAAAAACCATTGAGGAGGTAAAAAACAATTCAGAAATTTTTTAAATCGCATTTTATAAAAAGAGGCAAATTATTTTAGTATAATTATTTATAATGAGTTTTAGAATAAACATATCAAAAAAAATAGGTGAGATACTTGTAGCAAACTCCCTTATTACAGCAAAACAATTAGAAGAAGCGCTTGAATATCAAAAAAAGACAGGACTAAAACTTGGACAGATACTCCTTGAGAAAAAATATATTACCGAAAAACAATTACTTGAATTTTTAAGCAAACAGTTTTCAATAAGGTTTGTTGAGATATCAAAAATTGAGATATCTCCTGAGATAATTAAAATTGTTCCTGAGGCAATTGCAAGAAGATACACATTAATCCCAATTGAAAAGAATGATAATATAATTTCTGTTGCAATGGTAGATCCATTAAATATTGTTGTTCTTGATGAACTTAAATTGATGACTGGTTATAATATAGAACCAGTTTTTGCTCTTGAGGATGATATCTTATCTGCTATAGATAAATATTATGGGACAACTTCATCTCAACAAGCCCTTGATGAGATAATCAAAAAAAATACTTCCAATGAAGATGCATCGGATATATCAGTTGTTGAGAAAAAAGATGATGAAGGAATAGTTTCACTTGAAAATCAGGCAGAGTCAGGACCAATAATTAAAATGGTGAATATAATAATTTCTTCTGCGATAAGATCTCGTGCTTCTGATATTCATATAGAGCCATCATATAAAGACACAAAGGTAAGATTTAGAATAGATGGTGTTCTTCATATACAACAAACAATTCCTAAAAAATTTCATAATGCTATAGTTTCAAGAATAAAAATAATGTCAAATCTTGATATATCAGAGAGAAGAATTCCACAGGATGGAAGAATAAAAATAAAACTTTCGGAAAAAGAGATTGACCTAAGGGTTTCTATTCTTCCAACTATATTTGGTGAAAAGATTGTAATGAGAATACTTGATTCTTCTGGACTTAAACTGAAGCTTGAAGAACTTGGATTTGAACCAGAAAATCTTGCAATATTTTCCAAATGTATAAAAGCACCTCATGGTATAAATCTAATAACAGGTCCAACAGGCTCAGGTAAATCAACTACACTTTATTCTGCACTTTCTACTCTAAACTCCCCTGATGTAAATATATCAACAATAGAAGATCCAGTTGAGTACAATCTTGATGGTATAAATCAGGTTAATGTAAATCCTGATGTTGGGCTAACATTTGCAAGTGGACTTAGAGCATTTTTAAGGCAGGATCCTGATATAATAATGGTTGGAGAGATAAGAGATTTTGAAACTATGTCTATAGCAATTAATGCCGCAATGACAGGACATCTTGTTTTTTCAACACTCCACACAAATGATGCTGCTGGAGCAATTACAAGAATTGGAATGATGGGGATAGAACCATTTTTAACTTCATCAACTCTTCTTATGGTTGTTGCTCAAAGACTTGTAAGAACAATATGCAACTATTGTAAAGAGGCATATGAGGTTGACCCAAATCTCATAATAAAATTGGGTGCATCACAAACGCTTATAGAACCAAATATCAAAAATGGGAAACTTGTTATCTATAAAGGTAGAGGATGTGATAAATGTTTTGGTACTGGATATAAAGGAAGAATAGGTATTCATGAAATTCTTGAGGTAACTGATCCGATAAGAGAATTAATAGTTGATAAAGCACCTTCTACAAAAATAAAAGAGGTTGCAAGAAAACATGGTATGATAACACTTAGAGAATCTGCATTAAGGAAGTTGATGAATGGGATTACAACTGTAGAAGAGGTAATAAGGGTTACTGGTAGTGATGTTGATTAATGGTAAATAAATTGGTATATTATTATTATTGTATATTTAGATCTCGTTTTAAGTTTAATTTTTGAGAGGTTTTTATGGTTACAATGAGTGATCTTTTTATATTGATGCATGAGAAAAAAGCAAGTGATCTTCATTTAACAGTTGGTGCTCCACCAATGCTTAGAATCGATGGTGAGCTTGTTCCAACACCATACGAAAAATTAACACCGGAAATGTGTCAAACTCTTATATTTTCATTAATGACTGATGCTCAAAGACAAAAATTTGAAGCTACAAATGAACTCGATTTTGCTTTCGGTATAAAAGGACTTGGAAGACTTAGAATGAATGTATATAGACAAAGAGGTGTTATCGGAGCAGCTATACGATCTATTCCAAATAAATTTATGTCTTTTGAAGAACTTGGGCTTCCTCCAGTTACATATGATCTAATGAAACTTCAAAAAGGTTTGATACTTGTAACAGGTCCAACTGGTTCGGGAAAATCAACAACGCTTGCTTCTATGATAGATTACATAAACGAGAATATGAATTATCATATAATGACTATAGAGGATCCTATAGAATATGTTCATACTCACAAAAAAAGCATAGTAAATCAAAGAGAAATAGGAGCAGATACTGAAAGCTTTGCTCAAGCACTTAGACATGTTTTAAGACAAGATCCTAATGTTATACTTATTGGTGAGATGAGAGATCTTGAAACAATAAGTGCTGCTTTAAATATTGCTGAAACAGGTCACTTAGTTTTTGCAACACTTCATACTTCAGATGCCGCTCAAACGATAAACAGAATAATAGATGTTTTTCCACCTCATCAACAGGAACAGATAAGAGTTCAGTTATCTTTTGTTCTTCAAGCAGTTTATTCCCAACAGCTTGTAAGTGCTGCAACTGGAAAAGGAAGAGTTCTTGCTTGTGAGGTTTTAATAGTAACTCCAGCAGTAAGAAACTTAATAAGAGAGCGAAAGATAGAACAGATAAATACTGTAATTCAAACTGGAGCAAAATTTGGAATGGTTACAATGAATCAGTCACTTGTTGAACTATATAGAAAACAAAAAATTACATATCAAGAAGCGATAAATAGATCTCCAGATCCAGAGGATTTAAAGAAACTTCTACAGAAATCTGTTCTTGGAAGTTAATAACTAATGATATTTTCTTATAAAGTAAAGGATTTAAAAGGAAAGGTCATTGAAGGTGAGATAGAGGCTAAGGATCAGTTTGAAGCTATAAATAAACTTAAACTTCAAAAATATACAATAATATCAGTAAATCAGTCAAAAAGGAAGAAAATAAAGACAGGAAAGGTTTCACTTAAAGAGTTAACAATATTTTCAAGACAACTTTCAACTCTTGTTTCAAGTAGTGTTCCTATTGTTCAGAGTTTATCAATACTTGAATCTCAGATAGAGAATAAAAATTTTGCAAGAGTTATTTCTTTGCTAAGAAAGGATATAGAGAGTGGTCTTTCAATCTCTGATGCTATGGCAAAATATCCTGATGTTTTCTCTGAACTTTATGTTTCAATGATAAGAGCAGGTGAGGTTGGTGGTGTGCTTGATACAATTCTTGATAGACTTGCAACATATCTTGAGTCATCAGCTGCTTTAAGGGATAAAGTTAAAAGCGCTTTAATGTATCCAATGATTGTTGGAAGTATAGCACTTATTGTTACTGTTGTATTAATTATTTTTATTATACCGATCTTTAAAAACATATTTTCAAGTTTTGGTGCTGAACTTCCTTTAATTACAAGGATTGTTATAGGAGCGTCAGATTTTTTAAAAAAGTATATATTTCATATCATTGTTTTTCTTGGAGTGTTTTTTTATGTGATTAAAAGATATATAAAAACAGAAAAAGGAAGAAGACAGTTTGATTATATTCTTTTAAAACTTCCTATTTTTGGAATAATATTTAAGAAAATAGCGATAGCAAAATTTTCAAGAACTCTTGGAACACTTGTAAAATCTGGTGTTCCAATTCTTCAGGCACTTGAAACAGTAGCAAAAACGAGTGGAAATAAAGTCATAGAGGAGATAGTTCTTTCAAGTATGAAATCAGTAAAAGAAGGTGGCAAGATTGCAGAACCTTTAAAAAAAGATAATATTTTTCCACCAATGGTAACTCAGATGATAAGTGTTGGAGAAGAGAGCGGAAGCCTTGATACAATGCTTTTTAAAATAGCTGATTTTTATGATCAGGAAGTTGATGCAAGTGTTAAGGGATTAACATCTATGATAGAGCCTATAGTTATGGTTTTTATGGGTGTGGTTATAGGTTTTATAGTTATAGCAATGTTTATCCCGATGTTTCAGATGAGTGAGATTGCATCAAAGCAAGGATAGAGATGTGGATTCTTTTGATGTTCTAATTAAACTTGCAGATGATATAAAAAATAGAAAAAATGTATTGATAAGGCACTTGGATGTCATAAAAATGTTAAAATCTTAAACTAAGTTTTTTGTTTTTGATGATATTTACAAGGGAGATGTTGAGGTTGACATAAGAGTTTATATAATGTCATTAATAGTTATCTTGATTGTGGTAGGTCATATTGTAATAGCAGTTTTAAAAGTTCTCTCGTTATCTTATAAGAGATTTAATTTGATAAAATATATTGAGAAGAAACTTTTTTGATTTTATAAACATCTAATTTTAAAGGAGGAAAAATGGCATTACATATCACAGATGCAGAGTTTAAGAAAGAGGTTATAGAATCTAAGCAACCTGTTCTTGTAGATTTCTGGGCTCCATGGTGTGGTCCTTGCAGAATGATATCTTCAATAATAGATGAAATATCAAAGGAATATGAGGGAAAAGTAAAGGTTGTCAAAATGAATACCGATGAAAATCCAGAAACACCTTCCGAGTATCAAATTTCAGCAATTCCAACCCTTCTTTTCTTTAAATCAGGAAAAGTTGTAAAAGAGATTGTTGGTGTAGTTCCAAAAGAGGAAATAAAAAAAGTACTTGATGAGTTAATTTAAATATTTTAAAATTTTTTTAGACATTTTTTAAATAGTATAAAACCTAAAAAAGAGAAGTATATTTTTTGTGATGGAAGAGAAAAAATTATTTATAATAGATTCAAGTGCATTTCTTTATAAAAATTATTATGCGCTTCCCAAGTTTACAACTTCAAAAGGCGAAGAGGTTGGTGCATTATTTGGGTTTATAAGGCTTCTCTTTAAAATAAAAAAACTCTCCAATTATATTGTTGCTTGTTATGATAGCCCAAAAAGTTTTAGAAAGGAAATATATTTAGAGTATAAATCAAATAGACAAAAGCCTGATGATGTTCTTATTTTGCAGATAAAAAAATCTATGGAAGTTGCTTCGCTTTTGGGTATAAAATGTTTACAAGTGGATGGATATGAAGCAGACGATATAATAGCAACGATTGCAAAAAAATTTTCTAATAATTTTGAAATTATAATAGTTGGAGCGGATAAAGATTTAATGCAGATAGTAAGCAATAAGGTAAAAATATGGGATGGGAAATCAGATGAGTTTTTTGGTCTTGATTATGTGAAAAATAAATATGGAGTTGAACCTAAAAATATGTGTGATTTTCTTAGTCTTGTTGGAGATTCTTCAGATAATGTGCCTGGTGTAGATGGAATAGGGCCAAAAACTGCAGCAAGGCTTATTGAAAAATATGGAAGTATAAAAAATATTTTTGAGTCATTAGATAATGATAAGTTAGTGAGGAAAATAAAAGATGCTAAAGAAAAGATTGAAAACTCACTTAATCTTATAAAGCTTCGTGATGATATTGATATAAATATAAGTGAAAATGATTTTTTTATTTCTGAATTTAAGAAAGAAGGGATTTTGGAACTTGCAAAAAGATTTGAGTTTAGAGAAGCATTAAAAATGATTGAGGATAATAATTTAGATGATCTTTCAAAATATAAAAAAGTAGATAGTAATGATGAATTTGTAGATAAGGATTATATAAGTGTTGATGAAAATTATATTTGTTTTGAAAATATTTATTCGCCAATAAAAGAAAAAGATTTTATTAAAAAAATTGTTAGTAATGAAAATACTCATAAATATTTTTACAATGCTAAATATATGATGTATTTTTTTGAAACATCTGATTTTAAAAACTTTGACGATATTTATCTTTTATATCATCTTGTAAATGGTGGGGCAAGAAAACCAGATATTGAGAGAATAATATATGAGTATTTTTCAATAACACCAAAAATAAAACCTATTTATTATAAAAAAATAGCAGATGATTTAAAATCAAAAATAAACGAACTTTCTATGTCTGAACTTTATAAAAATGAACTTGATCTTTCATCTGTTTTATATGAAATGGAAAAAACTGGAATACGTGTTGATGTTTTTAAAATGAATAAAATTTTAAAAGATTTTGATGAGGAGATTTTAAAAATAACACAAAATTTTAGAAATCTAACAAATACAGATATAAATTTGAATTCGCCAAAGCAGATTTCAGATTATCTTTTTAAAAAGTTAAATCTTAAGATTGATGATAAATTTACATCGCTTTATAAAATGAAAACTCAAAAATATTCAACTACAAAGGATTTATTAAATATCTTATATCCTTATGCTCCTGAGATTATATCTCTTATTTTAAAACATAGAGAGTATTCTAAACTTAAATCATTTGTTGAGAATTTAATTGAAAGTGTAAAGGGGGAAAGGATACATACTACTTATGATCAGGCATCTACTGCAACTGGAAGGCTTGCAAGTTCAAACCCAAATCTTCAAAATATTCCTGTAAGAACTATACAGGGTAGAAAAATAAGACAGTGTTTTATTGCAGATGAAGGGTGTTTTCTTGTTTCATTTGATTATTCACAGATAGATTTAAGAGTTTTGGCGCATATAAGTGGTGATGAAAAACTTATTTCATCTTTTATAAATGGTGAAGACATACATATAAGAACGGCAAAATCAATATTTGGCGTTGAAAATGTAAGTGATGAAGAAAGAAGAATAGCAAAGACGATTAATTTTGGAATAATATATGGGCAGACTCCCCTTGGATTAAGTATTGAAGCAGGAATAGATGTAGATGCAGCAAAAAAGTATATTGATGATTATTTTAATTATTATAAAGGTGTAGCAAAATGGATTGATGAAACAATAAGATTTGCAACCATAAATAAATATGTTGAAAATTTTATGAAAAGAAGAAGAATTTTAAATGATATTGTTTCACCAAATAGAGCATTAAGAGAAGCAAGTAAAAGAATTGCAATAAATATGCCAGTTCAAAGTGGTTCAAGCGATATAATAAAAAAAGCAATGATATCTATATATAAAGAATATCGCAATAATTCGGATATAAAACTTATTCTTCAAATTCATGATGAACTTGTATTTTCAATAAAGAAAGAAAAGATTAATGATTACATTCCTGATATAAAATACCTTATGGAAAATTCTTTTACTCTAAGAGTGCCACTTGTTGTTGATGTTAAATATGGTAGTACTCTTGAGGATATGAGTAAATGGGGTTAGAAAGATATAAAAAATATTTTAAGAAATTTTCGAAAAATAAAATTATTGTTGGACTTACAGGAAATATTGGAAGTGGTAAAAGTAGTGTTCTTAATATTTTTAAAGAACTTGGTTTTTTTACAATATCAAGCGATGAGATTGTAAAAGAGATATTGACAAAAAAGGAAATCTGTGATAAAATTATAAAGAGATACCATTCAGTTAAAGATAAGGGTTCTCGGATCGATAAAGGTAAACTTGCAAAGCTTCTTTTTAGAAACGAGAGAGCCAAAAATTTTGTAGAGAACCTCCTACACCCTCTTGTGATTAAAGAAATCATAAAAAGAATAAAAGAGTCAGAGGGTAGTGTGGTGATGGTGGAGGTTCCACTACTTTTTGAAAAAAATCTCGAAAGTTTTTTTGATCTTATAATATGTGTGATAGCAAAAGATAAAATAAGAATGAAGCGATTAATTAAAAGAGGAATGAAAAAGGATGATATTAAGCAAAGAGAAAAAAATCAGTTTGATCAAAAGTTTAAGATGAAACACTCCGATATAATAATTGATAATTCATCATCATATGAAGTTCTTAAAGAAAAAGTTTTAGGAATTTATAACCTTATAAAAAAATTAACATAAGAGGGGTATTATATGGAAGAAAAAAATATTAAAAACGAAGAATCAAAAAATGAAATAACTAATAAAGCAAGCCTTTCGAAGATTGATATGAATTCTCTTTCAAAAATGACTGTTAATGAACTTTTAAAAATAGCAGAGCAATATAAAATAGAAGATCTTAGTGGTCTTAAAAAACAGGATATTATAGGCAAAATAATAGAAGCGCAAGCAAAGGAGAATGGGCTTGTTAGAGGAAGTGGCGTTCTTGATATACATCCTGATGGATATGGTTTTTTAAGATCTAAATATTATAACTATGTAACAAGTCCAGATGATATTTATGTATCTCCAACTCAGATAAAAAAGCTTGGACTTAGGAAAGGAGATGAGATATATGGACTTATGAGACCACCAAAGGAAGGAGAAAAATATTTTGCTCTTCTTCAAGTTGAAACAGTAAATGGATTGAGTATAGAAAAGATAAAGAACAGACCTCTTTTTGATAATCTAACTCCCTTACATCCCAATAAAAGATTTATTCTTGAAACAACAAGACACGAGCTTACAACAAGAGTTATAGATCTGATATGTCCTATAGGAAAAGGGCAGCGAGCTTTAATTGTTTCACCACCAAAAGCAGGAAAAACTATGATACTTCAAAAGATTGCAAATGCTCTTACTACAAATCACCCAGAAATTGAACTTATTGTTCTTTTAATAGATGAGAGACCTGAAGAAGTAACAGATATGAGAAGATCAGTTAAAGGGGAGGTTGTTGCATCAACCTTTGATGAGCCTGCTGATAGACATGTTCATGTTGCAGAGATGGTTCTTGAAAAAGCAAAGAGACTTGTTGAGCTTAAAAAAGATGTTGTAATACTTCTCGACTCAATAACAAGGCTTGCAAGAGCGTACAACACAATAACACCTTCAAGCGGAAGAGTTCTATCAGGTGGTCTTGAGTCAACATCACTTCAAAGGCCAAAAAGATTTTTTGGGGCTGCAAGAAATATTGAGGAAGGAGGCTCACTTACTATAATTGCAACAGCACTTGTTGATACTGGTAGCAGAATGGATGATGTTATATTTGAAGAGTTTAAGGGAACAGGAAATTCAGAGGTTTATCTTGACAGAAAACTTTCAGACAGGAGAATCTTTCCTGCTATAGATATAAATAAAACATCAACAAGAAAAGAAGAACTTCTCTTGACAGAGGATGAACTTAATAAAATATGGATACTTAGAAAAGTTCTTGCTCCTCTCTCAAGCATTGATGCAATGGAACTTCTTTTAAACAAACTCAGTGCAACAAAATCAAATAAGGATTTTTTGAAATCTATGGAAAACGGTGGCTGATTATAGAAAATCCCTTACACAGTTTGCATCGTTACATCCAAAAGAATCAGTTTTACTATCATAATAAAATATATAACCAGGAGAATATCTTCTATGAAGTGCGGGTTTTTCTTTTCTTTTTGCAAGTATGAAATATGATTTTCCATTATCTAGAAGTTTTATCTTAATCAAATAGTATTTAAGTTCGCACACCGCATTTCCTTCACAAGGTTTTTGTGTTTTTTCATTTTTTATTTCAATATCAAGATCGCTGAAATTGTTGGTATATACTCCTTTTTTTAAATAAAATCTTTCTTCGGCTCTTTTTATTTCTCCCATAATAAATAGAACTTCTGAGTTTCTAAATCTTTCTATTAATTTAAAATACTGGGGTGCTGAGATTGAAGCAAGTGTTGATATTATAATTACTACTACAAGAAGTTCTATCAGAGTAAATCCTTTTTTCATTTTTTGTTTCCTAAGAAACTTGCGCCCGGCGCGATTCGAACGCGCGGCCACCCGCTTAAAAGGCGGATGCTCTACCACTGAGCTACGGGCGCCTAATAATTAGATTATACAAATTTTTGCTTTTTACTCAAAATTTACGCATCAAATGGTCATGTCAATATTTGTGTGTAAATTGGGTTAGAGATATTTATTGATTTTTTACTAAATTTGTCTAATTTTATTCTCTTCCTTTCATCTGCTTTCTCATTGTATTCATTAAATTTGTAATAAATTATTCTCTCTAAACTACTTACATTTGTAAATGCCCCAATATTATTTGTCCTTCGCCTTACACTCTATGCACTCTCTCTATCTTATTCGTCGTCCTTATCAACTTCCAGTACCTCTCATCATAATTATGAAACAATAATAACTCCTCTAAGTCTTTTTCAAGGCAATTTACTGCTTTCGGATAAATGAGCCCCATTTTTCCTTAAATTCCTTGAAATTCTCTATTGCCCAATTTATATTTCTTGCATTATATATCTTTCTTAAATCATTCCCACATTCTTCTTTATATCTTAAACCTACATAACTTAAAACATTTCTAACCTTGTGTGCCCAGCATCTCTGCAATTTTGCATTTGGCCAGATGAAATTTATTGCATTCTTTAATCCACTATTTCCATCTATAATACATATATCCATTTCGGTA
>Ga0080004_1122391_pt1 | contig 108518 bp, 113 predicted proteins | sample WasSprMetagenome_FD_69207 | JGI IMG/M metagenome (GOLD analysis project Ga0080004, IMG submission 69207) | Sulfidic aquatic microbial communities from Washburn Spring, Yellowstone National Park, USA - WS (SPADES assembly) (version 2) | ecosystem: Environmental > Aquatic > Thermal springs > Hot...
GGTGAGACATAGCCTCTCGGAGAGATCCCTCAAGCTAAGACCTGCCATGAAGAGAAAGACGGAATAGAGCTTCTCGAGGGGAGAGTACCTGTGGAATCGAAAGAGACTGGCTAACGAGTCCAGTACCGCATCTATAACATGCATCACGGCCAGAGACCAATCCCCAAAAGGCTTAAATAAAACTTGTCAGTACCCTATGGCTCAATCAAAACTTATAAGTCGTCTCGGTGTAAGCAAGGTGAGGCGAATGTTTTAGCTGGTGTTGAAGCCTCAGTGGAATGCAGTCTCGTAAAGAAGTGCGGGTCTGCAAGATAGTCTTCAACGGCGGAGATTAAATAATCAGGGGCCGAGCAATGATGCTACTTAACGACTCGAAGAATCGTTTGTCTCAGCTGATACACCCTTCCCTTACTTTTATTTTTCATGTTAAGTGAGTTTGGTGAGTTAGATAGACTACATAGAAATAAAGGCGCCTAATCATAGCAAGAAATATAAGCAATTCTAGAATTTCTTGCTGTAACAATAGAGACTATTAATAGGGTATCGGAAGATATTACGTCTGATTAGAGAATTGATGGTTTACTAGATGTCCAAGACTGCCTCGTCTGGTGTTTTTATTATCTTCGCATCCAAAACTGCACACCGAGGACAGTAAAAACGCAGTTTGTCACCTTCAAGCTCTCGAAACTCGACCCTACCCCCACAGAATCTGCATCTCGTCAACTCAATTATTGTCTTTAAAACATACAGTCTCTTCATCTCGGGTGAGGACTTTTCGGCGAGATACATGGCCCATAGTAGATCCTTAATGAATTCCGATGTGCCGCGTCTATATTTCTTACATTTTTCTGTCTTAGTCAGGATCCAGTAGTAAAGTTCTTTTTCTTCTCTGCTGAACGAGATATAAACACCCATTCTAGTTGGTTTCTCCACGCTGATCACCCTTCCTTTCACAGATCCATCTACGCGTGCGGTCCGTCTTCTCCGTTATGTAGTGTGCCCATAGAATGTCTTTGATGAACTCAGATATGCCCCTATGGTACTTATTTCTCATGCTCGCCTTGTTTAACGCCCACTGGTATAGCTCCTCCTCAGCCGGTGTGAATGATATAATTATTTTCCGCACCCCAATCACTCTCCTGCCTGAATTAGCAGCTCCTCATACGACTTGAAGTATGACTTTACAATCCTGTTCATCGGTTTTTTTCCGCCTCCTTTACTCTCTGGAATAGCATTATCGCTTGGGCATGATATTTTCTGGTTAAATTCCGCACATCCGATACTAATTGCTCGAGCGTCTCTAGAGATGTCGCGAGTTCACGCTTTTTCCTATTACTCCTCATTGCTTTCACGTTCCGCCTCGACCTCCTTTCTGAGAATGTCTTCTACATATTCTGCGACGGTTTTGTTGTGAAGCACAGCTTTTGCCCTAATGCATCGCCAGATATGCCGGTCGACGACGACTCGCGCAACAATCTTTCCTACTTTTTCCACACATACCACCATACAAAAAATTAAAAAGGTGGGGCTAGCCTATCTTTCTTTATGAGGGTCCAGGCAATTTTTAAGGCTAATGGCATGGATATTGAAAAAACGATAAAAAGGATAGAGGACGAGGGTGGAGTTTGTAGGGAGGTTCTATATACTCACGGCTACACTCATTATGTATGTAAGGTACCTACTCTCAAGGATGTCACTATTCAAATATTTGAACGAACAGTTAATGTTTATTATGATGAGGAGAGATACTCCAGACAATATATTCAGGAGTGTCTCCGCAAATTGATTGTTGATAATAAGGGTAGGCCTGCTAAGATAGCCGTGAGGGGAGAAAACCGGAAAGTTATGCAGAAAGTTAAAGGAATAATCAGCTTAACCTCGGAACCAATAGAGATGATAACTCCATCTGGAATTGTTGCCTCAGCAAGGCTTACGTCAGGTACGTTAACTGCTAGCATCCTACCGGTCGGCTCGAGTGTTTGGGAACCTCTTATCCCTCGCAATAGCGGGTTAGGGACAATTACCGGTACGTTGTATATTTCTTAAACAGAGTCTTTGCCGTCTGAAACATTTCGACCAAAGGAAAGCATCGATTTTTTTAACAATCATAATTCGCCGCACGACTTATAATGTGCAAATTTGTCTGATCACTATTCCAAATTGTAATTTGTTTCCATCTTTACAAGAAACGAGGGTTTAATGCTTGATGCGTTACTCATTTTATGTGGGGTGATGTGTGGTGGATGGTTCATCAGTCCCCAAAGTATGTACATTCAGAGGGATTAGAGAAGAAGTTATGCAAAGAGTGTGGGAAAAGGCACGAAAGCTTGAAGAACGAGGTGTTCCGCTGATGCCTAACGTCTTCGGATTATTGATTAAGGAGGAGTGGAAGAAGATATCTGAGGAGGTCGCTAGGGTCTGCCCCGTCGTGTCGCCTGAGGACTTGAGGAGGATGATCGAGGAGATTGAGAGGGAGGAGAAGTCGTCGCCAGCTAGTGTTAAGGCTGAGGAGGCTAGGAAACCACTCGAGGCATTAATCGGCGTATCAGTGAGGACGCAGGAGAAGAAGGAGTAGGAGAATGATAGGACGAGAGGACGTCGAGAAGGGGCTAGACGACTTCTTAGAATCACTCTCCAACTGTAGGTCGTGCCTCATAAAATTCGCGATCGAGATCGCAGACTCGACAGACCCAAGAGATAGGGAGGCCCTGAAGAAAATATTAAAGAAGCTGGCCGAGCAGGAGATCAGCAAGAACGAGAGTGAGGAGGAATTCATACCCTTCCTGATCTCGAGGAAGCCGCTAATAGACCTGATTGACGGGAAGCCAGTATTATTCCCCAGACTCAGGAGGTGGACGAGTAAGTGAGGATAGTCTGCAAATCCTGCGGCGAATCATTCCAAAACTACATCGACTTCCTAATCCACTGGAAAAAGAAACACTGCACCACTTGTAAAAATACACCATCACAACCACCTACCAACAAATATAGTAATCATCAAGAAAGCCATATTTAACAGGCTCACTCGCACAAAATTTTGTTTACAAATTTTTACAAAAATAAACATGAACAATGATATATCATTGTATTCTTTTTGAAAAATACAAAAACATAACTTTTCTACAATAAAATAGTTGCAGAGGAGCAGTCAAAAATGATAATTCCAATAATTATATAATGACTTTAAATAATTTTGTTTTCACGGATTAAATTTGCTTTTAATCCATACTTTTAGATTTTCGTATATTAGCTTGTAGAGGTCTTTGAGCTCCTTTTCGTCTACATTTATTCCCATTGCTTCAAGGAAGCCTTGATCAATACTCTTTCTCACCGGGTCAACGTCGCTCGGATTGAACTGGTCGGGCAGCCTCCTTAGCTCTTTATCGCAATACTGATCGAAAACTCGCGTAAGCTTACCTATGGTTTCCTCATCAAGCTGTGCTACATTTAAAACAGGCTGCAGTTTCCACTTAGTTATCGTTAATTCAATCCAACGTCCCCTAGTTTCAGTTCTATTAGCAAGTATTGAAAGTATCCCCCAAGTCGTATTCAGCCACAAGATCAGTACCTTAAAATGATTTTCAGCTAACTTAACCCCTTCTTTTTGTTTAAGCCCAAAAAATATGCTACATACTACTGGTTCATTGCAATATAAAGCAATAGCACGAGTTGTGTCGACCCATATTCGATCAGGGACCAAAAACTTACTGGCAGTAGATAGGTACCTCGAATTTTTGCATATCACCCATGCTTTTGATCCAACGCAAATCCGTCTACGAATATTCTCTTTTCCGCCTATTAATGCTGGAATTGCCCCTGGTGTCCGTGTTTTTACTCGCTGAAACACCTCATGAAACGTACCTCTTCTTACGGCTAAACCCACAACATCAGTTATTCTTCCTAGCAGGGTTATAGGTACTTCTTTTTCGAAAAGTTTACCCGAGAAAATTTCAATAATTTTCCTATTAAGGTGTTGGCTTGGAAAAGCGCATAGTCTGCCCCAGTTGTCTATGTTTTCAACTAGGACACTTCTAGGAAATTTACATACATACGCTTTAGCTCCATTTATTTCCACGTATTCATTATCTTCAGTTCTAAGTATTTTAAAGGCTAAAGCCCTTGCCTCAAGAGACGTCGTTGGCTTTCTAAGCAGAATAGTTACTGTTGTTTCTTCATTCTTTACTGATTCCTCTGACTTTTCTTTCTTCTTCGCGACTATTAGCGTCTCGCTTAGATCCGTAGACTCACTAAAATTGTAGCCCTTTTCGGCGTCGTAGCTTATGACTATGTGTTCTATATGGAATTTTTCCAGCAATAAACATCTTGCAAGAAACCAGCTTACTCCTGTGAGTAGGGACTTGGGCAGTACGAAAGCTATCTTTCCCCCTTCTTTAACCATTTCTGAGGCTAAGTAGAGGAATAATAGCCCCTCACCAGCTTGACCTATGGCATATAGTTCATCTTCAACGCCTATATTGGAGAAAATGATATGGAGATTTCTAGCTATCTGCAAGTCTTTGAGTTTCTTCTGAACTTTCCCCCTCCTTTTCTCGTATTCTTTGAGGATGCTTTCTCTTATAGGCCTGTCGGGGATAAAACCGAATAATCCGCCTCCTTTTCTCCCTCCCCTACCCGTGGCTCTCGTGAAGGGCGGGTTCATTATTATAAGGTCAAATTCCGGAAGCTCACTTGGCACCTCGCCTCCAACTATTGATGCTTCATCAGCACGTTCCAAAAATTTAAATTTCCCGGCGAGATGCATGGCTATGCTAGGTATCCCTCTACCCTCAAGAAACTCTAAGGAACCTAAGGTAACTGTTTTATTCTCCACTCCTAAGGGGACTGCAAAGGTATTCATGCGGCTAACTTGAGTTGAGGGGTCCTGGAGGGCAAGGTTTGTCGAGGCTATTTGAACTGCATATCTTAAGGCATCGATTCCCCAAATACTTTTCTCTAACATTATTTTATGAAAACTTTTGAGGTCAACTTCACCTTCTTTGAGTCTTGAATCGATGTATAGGTCTTTCAGTGCATTATATGCCGCAATTAGTAAAGTTCCGCTCCCACAAGCGAGATCTCCTACTTTAACTTCCCTGAAATTTGCGAAGACCCCCGTTCTTGTGAAAACAGACAGATAGGCCAGCAGATAAGCAGCCGGAACACTCGTAAAGTATGTTGCAAAGTTTTTCTTAATAGCCCGGTCTCCGACAATCTTGTGGTATACCTTACCTGCAAAGTCTCTTCTTAAGAGAGTTCTCTTTGAAGAGCACTCCTCTGCAAGTTCAATCAACTTCCCGAGGGCTTGACTTAGCGTGTCTGGTAGGGCTTCGACCACCTTTATGGCTAGGTCGTAAACGGGCTTATAATCAACCTTGTATATTGCCTCAAAGGCCTTTCTTAAACCAATCCTATTGCCATGTTCTTGACAAGGTATATTCAGTCCTTCAAGACCTATTTGAGCTCGCACCGACTGGTAGAATATTGCACTTAGCAGTATTGTAAGCGCTGCTTTCGCATAGATAAGCTCATCTATCTCTCTATAGTCGCCTACAGAGAGTCCGTAGAGCTTATAAAACAGCTCATAGAGCTTTTTGGCTAACATTTTGTTCTCGTCAACATTTCTCGCTATAGTAACGAAATCGTTGATCTCCGACTCCAGCCTGCTAATTGCTTGATTAATGTCCTCCTCACTTATGATAAATTGAATAGCTTCATTTAATGTCGAAACCAGGTCCCGAACTCCAGCTTCTATCCAACTGGTAACCCATCTTGGCTCAATTGAAATATCCTCAGGAATTATGAACTTTACCTCAAAGGTCGAGGCTTTAAGTCTCTCCTCAAGCTCCGAGTCGGTCAGATTTTGAGGGAAAAAATCTCTATAATAGAGGGCTACACCCAAGTCTCCAAGACCTTCCTCAATCTTCTGCTTAACATCACTTTCAGCATCAATCTTTGAATAGGACCCTTCCACGACAATCTTAATGCCATTGACGTAGATCACTATATCCGGCCTATCTCTACGTGAGATATACTCGCTTGTAGCCCTTATTCCCAGTTCCCCGCTTAGTAAGCGTCCGAGAAGGACATTAAGCCTGTTCTCAAAAGCCCTTTGCCGCCCATGAACTCCAGCATCTTTCATCAACAATCCCTTACTCCAATCATTATATTTAATAGTTAGTCTTTTCTTTTATAAACCATAATCCCCTCACGTGACATCTCAGTGTATGATATCCAACCTGGAAAGTTTTCTTTAATAATATCCTCGATTCGTTGACGGAGTCCAGGACTAAATAATATTTGAAACATATTAACCGAATAATGTTTCTTTAATAGAAAGTTCAGTTTAGCTGGAAACTCTTCTATCATACACGTATTTTCCTCCCGATCAATAATGATCTTAACGTAAGCGCTCTTTCTATGACTAGTATTAGTAGGGGTGCTGGTAGGTGGGATCTCAATTATCTTATACTCTCCAATTTTGACTTCTCCACTAATTTCAGGGACATCACCATCACCCGTTAGGTCGCGCTTCAACTCTTCACTCTTAATTGTCTGAGCATATTTGCCAAGCTCAACATCTTCAACATGTTTTTCATATTCTGCTGCCCCTGTTAAGTCTATTATCAACGCGTATCTAGTCTCTTTCAAGTTCTGAGAATTCTTTGGTTTTCTTAATACACGCCCCCTAATTTGTACATAGCCTACTGGAGTGTTTATGGGCCTAGCAATCACTAAAACTTCCAGATCCGGATCGTCAAAACCTAAATCCGCCATATTGACGGTTACGAGGACGCCCTCCTTTCCCGCTTTAAATTGATTAATTACCTCAATAGGTTCGTCCTCTTTATAGTGTGCGACATATACTAGATTTTCAGGATTTTCTCTCCCCCGATTACCTATCTCTTTTATAAGGAATTCTTTAAGTCTGTCCGCTTCTTTTGTGTTGGCAGCAACGACTAATGTCTTTGGAACTCTCTGGTTTAATGAGCCGACTTCCTTACCAAGTTTTTCAACGATCTCCTGTGCATATTTTTCTGCCCTTTCAATTACTGCAAATTTCCACTGTATATCGATATCCTTTACCGCGTCCCACCACTTATCAGACTTCGAATAAGCCTCGGGAATGCGAGTAAATGTCTTAGTGGAGTAGATCTTGAGTTTTCGAACAAGGATTCCCATCTCCATTGCTTTGCTAGAGCTGAGTGAGTATAGAATGTTTCCTACGTTATTAACGGCTTCTCTAACAGGTGTGGCAGAGAGGCCTAGAACAAATTTTATATTGTCTATTCTTAATAAATCAGTTATCTTTTTAGCAATTTCAGGCCCCCAGTAGATATGATGAACTTCATCAAGTATGATTACTTTAACTCGGACAAATCTATCTAGCGACGAGCCACTTTCTTTAAGATATAGGTTAAGAAGCTGGGGTGTTAGTATGTATACTCCTATCTTACTTGGTAAAGGTCCTTTAGTCAAGTAATAATTTAACCATTTAATAGCTTTTGCGATCATCGTTGGCTTCACGGTATCTACATCGAAAGGAGAATTTGCAGACCCGACAGCTAACGACCCTCTAAATTCGTCAAATGTTTGCTCACGGATAACTACTCGAGGCGAAAAATAAAGAATGATGTCTCCATTACCAATAAAGCGCAGATAGTAAAGAGCCCATATAAAGGCTGCGGCTAATCTAGTTTTACCCGAGCCTGTCGGCATCTGAACAATTCCCCTAGGTTTATCAAGAATTTTCATTAAAGCCTCTTTCTGCGCATCATTTAACGGATAGCCAGTGAGCTTTTTCAGCGTCTCATTTACTCGCTCAATTATCGGGTCTAAGTTAGTCAACAGTCCTCACTTTCATCTTGGTAAGCCCTTTCTATAATTTCTTTTGGTAAACTCTCCCCAACTCATTTAATATTCTCTCTACTAGTTCCTCCCAGCTTATCGCTCCCTCTGCCCAAGACCTAACATCATTTTCGCATCCTGATATAATTTTCAGGAAGAGTTGTCACCTTATCCCTATTACCTTAAACTACCCTTAAGCAATGGTTATTGCAGTTATTACTATAAGACGCATGCTCTAGCGATTGCTTAAAGTATTTAGCTGTTGGGTTGGATTGACCTAGTGTAGGTAGAAAATCGTAGGAAATAGTTTCTAAAGGCAGGTGAGCTACTCTTAAGGTAGTATTAAATGGAGAGATGACAAGACAATTCAATGTCTGCCTACCAATGTATCAGCCGGGCCCTCAAAAATAATAAAAGCAGGGATAGCCTTGAGTTGATAGTCTCCCCATTTGGCATGTTATTATTTTTAACGACTCTTTATGACAAGTAGAAATTGATTATGTCGGATGATGCCCAGCTTGCAGAGTTGCCGATTAGATAATAGACATTAACCCGCACTTACCAGAGCCCAGTTTTGCGTGGCGCTGTGAATGTGAGCTCTAATGTCTCTATACCTGACCCACTATTAAGAACGTACTCTTTCCGTATGTCCCTTGTCGGATCATCCAAGTCTCAAACAGAGATAATAATTGGTGTAGGCTTGCTCAATACATATTCAACATTTATCTTAACAGTTACCGAGCCGCCACTAGCAACAATGAGGGGACGCTCGACGTTACGTATCCTGATCAGGGTTATTTCTGGCAGAGAATCAATTCTAGACTTTAACTTGTCAATTACTTCTCTTAAACTACTAATCTCGTACCTTAATGTCTCGACATCACCGATAGTTCCCTCTATGTAATTTATCTTGCTCTCTATCGATGAGATGCTGCTTCTGATCGATTCTAACTCTGATGATAGCCTCTCTACATTTGAGACAACATCACTGAAGTCTTGACCAAAAAGACCAACAGATCTGGCCTCATCAATTGATATCTCTAGTGGAATTGTGTACTCATACGGTGGAATCTGCAGTGTTACCTCCTGCCATGGAATTATTCCGAAGGCTAAAAGGGGAACAGTGGCTGTGCCCTCGACCCTGACTCTCACGCTCCCAGTTGATAAAGCATCGCTGATAATAGACGGAAAATTCCAAAGGTTTATCCTTATTGAGACGGACTCGGAGTTCGAACCTGGCTTAATTGTCAAGTATGGCTTGAAGCCATCGCCTACAAACTGGTCTTGGAGGTAAAGCTTGTAGTATATGTTTTTGGCTGTAAACTGGGTGGAGGTCGGATTGTTTATCAATAAATGTATCGTGAACTCGTATTCGAGAGAACCAACCCGGTTAGCAGTAGGGGGCCTCTCCAAGCTTATCTGTACGCTGTTAAGCAGGTTATAAGCACCAACGGCGTAGAGGACGACTCCTATTAAGATGAAGAAATAGAAGGTGTACTTCAGCGCCGATAGTATTCTCCTCCTCTTTATCCTTGCTATTTCCTCCTGCAAAGATTGTTCAGCCATAAACATCACCACTCTTCCTCTCTATCTTACTCAAGATCACGGCGACATAATCACCGGGCTGTATCCCCAGCAACTCCACCTCCTCCTTCGGTATCGTTATCCTATTATTATCCAGCACCCTTGCCTTAAAGACCGCGACATTCCTCAGATAGAACTGAATTACATCCCGAACAATTTGTGGCACTCTATCGATATCTCTTAAAAGACTTACAACAGCCTCCGCAACTAATCTGCTGGTAGAGGATTCCTTAGAAACAGTTCCTGACTCACCATTCATACAAAATCTGCATAATTTATCATAAATAAACATTTATTTGCATCGACTATAGGCTACATTTCTAAAAAGAATTTCCGCCCAAATATTTGGTCTGAAATCCCACCCCCCGCACTGAAAAGACAAACATAAGAAGAATCTAGACAGGGAGAATTAGGCCACAAAGCAGTAATTACTGGGGTAGGCCTGATGGGACATGCTTCAGCGACACATACACGGACACGATAGAGACGGGATATGCGACACGCGGTTCGTGATAAACGAAAACAACGTAGGTTACCATCCGCTTACATGTCCACCGAAACAGCGAAAAAATACCATCTGCTGGTCATAGGTTTGAGCGGTGACGTGTGGTACAGCGGCTTCAACAGATCTAGCCACTAATTTTGCGTAACTATCTCACCTTTATATATACAGGGAGTATAATCTTGTCATATGCCAAGCTATAGTATTAGATGTAAAGACGTTGGCATGAACTGTGGTTTTGAGATTAGGGGCGCCACGAGCGTTGACGAAGTGCTGCAGGAGCTCGCGATTCATGCCAAAATAGCTCATGGAATGACTGCGATACCTCCTGACAAGTTATCGGAAATCCGAAAAGCCATTAAAGACTAATTTAACCATCAAACTTTGAACCCACCTCATTGTTTATTTTTGTAAAAATTTGTAAAAAAGATTAATTGCATTTTGGGTCAGCTATACTATGTATTGTGGCACAGCTTCTCGATAATCTTTTTAATTACGTGGAATATTTCATTTCCGAGGATGCTTGCGAATTTATCCGCTAATTCTGCGGCTTTTTCTTTATCTTCACCAACACTATGAAGGAGCTTATTCCTTACCCACTTTATACCATGCCTACTATCAGGTCTATATGCTACCCCAGTCTTATTACAAAACTCTTCGAATTTCTTTTCTAGAAGCGATGCAAGCATTTCAAGTGTAATAAAGTAATGCAAAAATCTGTCAACATTATCCTCATCCAAACTACCCTTTCGCCACCATTTTAAGGCTCTTAATAAGACCTCTTTATCCTTCGGCTTACTAAGTTTATCCCTCCACAAATAATATTGTTCTTCTATAAACTCTGTAGGAATTTTTGAATTATAACAACTTGTTCAGTAATGCGAACTGTATCGAAGATTACGAGCGTTTGTCCAGACTCGGTTTTCTTGATAATTGGTTTATGCACCACACTTATGTCATCAACTTCATAAGGCGTTCTAAATGTTAGCGTAAGGATCGTCGCTAGTTCCTCTATTTTGTCGATGGCTTGTCTTTTCGCCAACTCAGGATCATCTATGTCTATTGAAATAGATGTCTTTCCAACAATCTTTCCTCCCTGCGCTTCTATCTCAAAATCATCAATCTTTACAGCCCCTTCAAACAATAATTTTATCTGAGGAATACTCTTGAGAGTGAAACGGACCTCAAACTCGTGCCCAAATATTCACTGTTTTATTCTAATAGAAGCAATTAAAGGTAGTGTCCGGATAAGCATTTTTGCTCACCTCTCTGCACTGGTTGCCTGCTAGTATGGTGTGAATAGGTTTAGGAATGGTTTGAGGTTTGTTATTCCCTGTATGTGGTTTCTGCGCTCATCTTGTGGTGGAATACTGCTGTCCTCTTCTTTAGGTATCTGAAGAGCCTCTCTACTCTGTTCCTCAAGTCGAACCTTTCATGCATATACTCAAGCCCCTCAAATGCCCACCTATACCATGGGCCTTTATCAACTATGACTAGTGGCATGTTTGTCACATCCTCAATGCTTTCTTAAGGAATGATAGGGCGTTTAGGCTGCTCCTCCCATAAGACGCCTCCAGAGCCAATAATTCCCTAGAATATATATCTACCGCGAATCATACATAAATACATAGGATTTCTTAACACATAGCCTAGTCTCATCAACCGCTATACGCCTCCTGTATCTAGGCTCAGTAGCAACTCTGATATCAGATACCTTCCTAGCAAGGTAGTGTACCGCCGACTTGCTTATAGGATCCAAGGCCAAGCTCAGAACCCTAGAAACCCTCCTACAACTACCATGAAACATATAGTCCAATACTGCTAAGACCTCACCTCCCCACTTTCTTATTACGCATAAAACAACTCGAGACCAAGGCCACAACATCCATACAAACATGATATAACAACCGGCCATTAAACATAACACCTTATCCGGACACTATCCCTACAGCAACAGATATACTAGAGAACTCTTAGAAGACATCTTAAGAAAAATCAACTAAAATATGTAAGAATTGGAGTTTGAATCAGGAACCTTTGTGTAGGGTAGTCTTGACCCTGCAGCCAATTATCATGCCACAACCTGTAGAACGCCTCATGTTTTCACCCCGTCTACATCGAATTTAATGTCGTTAAAATGTGTCTTTCTTCATAATTCCTGCGGAGAGTATCTTCAGGTATCTGGACTTGGCTGCTGCGCGTATGTAGCCGCTGAGTATAGCTCTTGTCTGATTTATCTAGGGGTTTTTGCCGAGCCTAGATTCTTGAGCATGTGGTTCCTTTTCTAACACCGATATTCATAGCCCTGATAACAGTCGAAAAAGTCTATGCCCTGCAGAAAGCTTCTCAAAGTTCAAGCCACGACCAATTATTGGGCATGGTCTGAGCCCGTCGCTTCCAAAATGATCTTGAACGTATAACCCTGTAGTATATTTGTTCGACCTCGAGTGTGTTGGATGTGGGGATATTAATCAATGATAGATGTATTGTAAATTCGTATTCGAGTAGACCGGCCATGTTAGAGGCTGGGAGGCTTCTGCATGTTGATCTCTAGTTCATGGAGAACGCTTTAGGCCATCTGCATAGAGAATTTCCATCACATATTTGGGCGTTAATCTCACCGGATAAATATGGTTATCGAGAGAATGAGTGATTGGTTCTGATTAATTATTAATGAAGAAATAATAGCAGATAAAGTATCTAGCCTTTCCGTATATAGTGACATCTTGCAATAATAAATACAAGCAAGAACTTTTTATTAGGTCTTCCTTAGGCAATATATAAGACTAAAAAGGTGTAAATTTTTATATTGGGTTGAAGATAAATAAAATAAGATAATTCCATGGAAAAGCACGTACAGGAAACTCTACAAGAAGAACAGTTAATTCGTGGTTTCGTATTTGCATGCACTAAAGAGACGGAGGCTGAATGTCTTAGTAGACTTTTATTCGGAACCGATAGGGTTTATGGTCCGATTGTAATTAGAATTAGGAAAGGCGACCTTATATTTCTGAACAACATAGATACGAACGTATTATATGGCGTTTTTAAAGCTGCTTCAGATGGTGGGTTTAATATTCAGCCAGAAGCGTTTGGAGGGCATTATCCATATCAGGTGAAGGTTAGAATCCTTGGACAATTAGTCAAGATAAATGGTGCAGATGAAATATTAAAGAAATTTGAACTTAAAAGGAATACTCCTCTGCTGGGAAGGAAATTATTAGAATTCCTAGATCTGTTTATTCCTCAACCAACGTTGCTTCATAGTGAGAATAGTGTAGATAGTGAAACGATCAAGTTGATAATGCAAGAAAAAGAAAAAATTAAAAAGAGAATTGACGAAAGAGATATTGAAGATGAAATTCCTCTTATCGAACCCACGACTCTCTGGGACTTCCCAAGACAGAGTTATGGGCTATCCCCTAAGGGGGATAACAAGTACCCAGGAGTTACTCCTGCTCTTATTATATATAATTTAATTTGGAGATATACAGATCCTGACGACTTAGTTGTAGATCCCATGGCTGGAAGTGGTACAACTCTTGATGTATGTAAAGAAGAAAAGCGTAAATGTATTTGTTTCGACATAGCACCTCCCCGACCAGATATTATAAAAAATGATTCAAGAAAGATACCATTAGAAAATAACTCGGTAGATATGATTTTCGTTGATTCTCCATATGGTGACAACATAAAGTATAACGACGACCCTAACTGTATAGGCAAAATCTCCAGCGAAACTGAGGAATTTTATGATGAACTTGAAAAAGTTATGAAAGAATGCTATAGGATATTGAAACCAGGTAAAGTAATAGGATGGTTAATTGGTGATCAATGGGTGAAAGGAAAGTTTACTCCAGTAGGATTCAAGGTTTTCCAACGTCTATGTAAATATTTTGACCCCATAGATATAATCTGTGTTGTTCGTAGAGGACAAACTTCTCATAGAGGTCCATGGTATAGTAGAGCGAGAAGATATAATTTCTACCTACGTGGCTTTAAGTATCTGTTTATTATGAAAAAACCCGATGATAATTCTCAAATCTTTGAAAAGCCTAGAAAAATAAAATGGACATTCTATCCTCGTGAATAGGGTGAAATGAAAATTGATAGACGCAAAAGAACATATCGAGAATACAATTAATAAAATTAGAAAAGGTGAGATACCTCCAGAAAAGGCATGGTCCGTGATAGTAAAAATGAAAGAAGAGTATGTCAAGCAATACTCAGAACAATCTTGGCATTCGTTTATTGGTAACAAATTCGAAGAAGTAATCTACTCAATTATAAAAGGTTACTTATTTCGCAAGAAATCTGAAGATTCCATGTTTATTGGCTTAGATGCGCTCACTGAGAAAGAAGTCAAGTCGAATGATATTCTTATGAGAAAACTGGCAGTTAGATATGGAGAATTCTTTCTACTTCCAGATGCCGACATTATTATAGTGGATTATAACTTCATAGATATGTGGAAATCGGAGGTTTTAGCCATACTCTCATGTAAAACAAGCCTAAGAGAGAGGATTGCACAGGCATGTTATTGGAAATTAAAGCTACTTTCCTCAGATATAACCAAGAATGTTCGCGTATTTTTGGTGACTACTGATAATGACAACGATTTTTCTATAATGGACAAAAAAGAAGGATATAAAGGCAAACATAGAAATAGAATAATTGCCGAGTATGAGCTAGATGGAATATATATTCTCAGGGAAGACTTTCCAGAAGAATGGGAAAGCGACAAAGTAAAGCGTTACGAGGAAATATTTGAGGATATCATCAAAATATTTAGGGAAATACGTAAAATATAATTCCGCCCATATATTTGGTCTGGAATCCCACCCTCCCGCACTGAAAACGAATCTAACTTTGCCTCCTCCTAGTCATACCGAATCCATGCCATGGAGTTGATACAAGATCTGTTCAAAGAGTAGGGAGGACCAATTTCTGTAAGATGAAGCTTCTTTTCGAAGAAACTCTCTGTAATCACGCAAAGTAGAAGCACAGACCTATCTCCCATAATTGAATGAATGTGTGGTGAAAATTAACTTCATAACATAAAGGCCACGCTTACGATCGCACACTTATATCCTAACGCTTAAGCATTTGAACCTTTTTCAATCATCTTTCACCTAAATCCTCTCCAAACAACGCAGATGCTCATCAACAATCATGCACTCCAAAATCTAATAGAAAATCTTCTACAACACAGGCTTGATTAACTTGAGAAAGAATAAATTTTTCCATTTTAGAATATGTTAAACATGTTAGGCGGATATATGGGTAAAATTCTCCGAGTGAACCTTTCTACTGGCAAAATATGGGAGCAGGAAGAAAATGATGCTTTTCTAATAAAGTATATCGGGGGATACGGTACAGCTGGAAAAATATTATATGACGAGGTTGAACCATGGGTTGAACCTTTTGACCCGGAAAACAGGCTTATCTTTGCCACAGGCCCTGTAACAGGCACCATCACCCAGACAGCTGGACGGTTTACAGTTGTATTCAAATCTCCCCTATCAGGCTATTTTGGTGACTCAAGCTGCGGAGGATTCTGGGGTCCGGAGCTAAAATTTTCAGGATATGATATGATAGTTTTTACAGGTAGAGCTCCAAAGCCAGTATTGCTATATGTTAATGATGGAGGGACTGAGCTGAGAGACGCCTCACCCTATTGGGGCATGGACGCTAGAGATGCTGACAGAGCCATAAAAAGGGATTTAGGCGATAAAAAAATTCAGGTCGCGTGTATAGGTCCAGCGGGAGAAAACCTTGTGAGATATGCTGCAATAATGCATGATGAAGCCGGCAGGGCTGCAGGAAGAATGGGTGGAGGAGCGGTAATGGGCTACAAGAACCTAAAGGCAGTAGCAGTAAGAGGCCACAAAGAGGTTCCAGTGGCAGACATGGACAAGTTAACAGCTATAATGAAAGAGGTTACAAAATTTTACGCAAAAGACGACGGAGTCAAATTTTTTAGAGCAGGTGGTACTCCAGGATATTTTGAGACGGGATGGTACATCGGTGACACAGGAGCATACAACTGGGCTAACGAGCATTGGAAAGAATTTGACCCGAGAACTCTCTCCTGGCCAGGAGCCTTCGAAAAAATTCTTGCAGGAAACAGGAGCTGCTATAGATGTGCCATAGCTTGTAGGAGGGTTTCGAAAAAGGGTGAAGGAAAGTACGTGTTGGATGAGGAACATGTTGAGGGACCAGAATATGAGACACAGACTATGGCTGGCTCTATGTGCGGTATAACAGACGTATACGCATTGAACAAGATAAACGACCTATGCAACCGATACGGCCTTGACACAATATCGGTTGGCTCAACGATAGCCTTCGCGATGGAACTATACGAACGAGGAATAATAGACAAAAGCGATACAGACGGAATCGAATTAAAGTTTGGGAACGCTGACGCGGAAATAGAGATGCTGAAGAAAATAACATACAGAGAAGGCTTCGGAAACGTCTTGGCCGAGGGAACGAGAAGAGCATCAAGAATGATAGGACGGGGAGCAGAACGCTACGCAATACAGATTAAGGGTGTTGAACTCGCGGCGCATGACCCAAGAGCATTCCAAGGTGGAGGGCCACACTATGCTGCGACAATTTCTGGGGGAAGGCATACAGAGGGCATAACCGTAATATGGGAACCTCTAGGAAATCCTTATCCCGAAATAGGCATAACATATCCAGTAGATCCTAAAACCACCGAAGGCAAGGGTAGGCTGGCGAAGCTAGTGGAAGACTGGTGGTGCTTCATTAACATTTCAGGATGGTGCCTATTCTCTTCAGATATACTAAGATATTGTGGAAAAATGTCATACTACACAGAAACGTTGTCAGCTGTAACAGGCGTGCAATTCACTGTCAATGACGCGATGATTGCTGGAGAAAGGGTCTTCAACCTAAGAAAAGCGTTCAACATGAGACATGGTTGTACAAGAGAAGAAGATACTCTACCAGAAAGGCTGCTTACTGAAGTAAATAAGAGGGCAGGAGGAACTGTGGTAAAACTGGAAGAGACATTGCCACAATATTACAAGGAAAGGGGATGGGATCCGAGAAAAAGTCTACCAACAAAAGAAAAACTCAAAGAATTAGGTTTAGAAGATATAGCAAAAGATCTATGGGGCAAAGAATGACGTTCTGCACTAAGCAGCCCTCAATTATGTAACCATAATAAATTTTTAGTATCTTAAAAGATAAAATGCTTCAGCTTTTAGAGAGTATGCAAAAGAATAAAGCTAGCTGCAGTCCGGACCTAGTCTTAAGCCAAGTCCTAAAGAGCCATAGCCTAGGAAGATTAGAGATGCGACCAACACAACTACAAAACAGTCCTTCCTAGAGTTTATGCACGTGTTTTGGAGCCGTTTCCCAATAGCTATATTAACAATGCTGACGATTAAATTAGGAGTGATTTTTGGATGTGATGGGTGATGGATGTGAGAGGCGTGGTTTATCTCTGTACTTTGGGGTTGCCTATGCCTTCTCATGGTTGTTCTGGGTTCCTCAAGCGCTAGCTTAAGCTGGCTTACTATTAGTTCCGTCATTTTTCGCTGAGTTCTTGTTCAGCCCCTTCAATCCCGCTGCTTTTGGACCGCTGGTCACAGCATTCCTATTGACATATCTAGATGAGGGAGTGAGAGGATTAAAAATCCTGCTGAAGAGAGGAGTGTACTACAGGTTCAGGAAGATATGGTACATCCCAATATTCTTCCTCTTCCCCGCAATGACTGGAGGCGCGCTTTTACTCGCAGTGCTTAGCGGAGAGACCCTGCCTGAGCTCTCAGCGCTGTCTAACCCATTCATAATAGCGGTAATATTTGTCTACATATTCTTTCTGGGTGGGCCATTCCAAGAAGAATGGGGTTGGAGAGGATATGCCCTAAATAGACTACAGGCAAGATGGAATACACTTGTCTCGAGTTTGATTCTCGGAGTGTTGTGGGGAGCATGGCACCTACCACTATTCTTCATAGAGGGAACATACAGTCTCAAACACCTATATGGGGCTTCATGATCCTGATAATCAGCGGAACAATACTGTTCACCTGGATATATAACAACACTGGTGGCAGCATCCTAGCAGTAATGCTCTTTCACACGACGAACAACTTCTCATTCTTCATATTTCCAACGCTCCAGACAATGCTCGGAGGTCTCTACCTAATAGTCCTAAACATCATCATTGCGTCAGCAGTACTGGCGATATGGGGCCCAAAAAACGCTGACTCGTGAAAGAAAACAGTCCAATGTCCCTGAATAGTGAATAGTAGAGCAACCTCGAGGGCCAACCCCTAGGAGGAAGGGATTGCAGAGCGGAGAAAACGCGTCAATAGTAGCTGAGGCTCGATAAGCATTGAATAATGGATAAATATCTTTCGACTATACTTCTGTGCAGGGCTTATAGTTGGTAGTTGATGAGAGGGTTCTGAGGCACTACTTGAGGAAGGACGTCCAGGCCGAGGTCTCGAAGTTCTGCAGGAATAGATGGGTGGCGCTGGAATGCACTTTGGCAAGCGGTAAAAGAATATTCTACAGATACCTCGATGATAGGCCAATAACGATTAACGAGTCGGCCGACGTTAAGAAGACAGTTAATAGGCTAGGTCGAAAGGTACTCAGAACGATCTACGCCTCTTCCAACATCTATACTAGGCTCTCAGGTAAGGACGACGTGTCTAGGCTTGAGAACATATCTAGGTCGACGCCCAGCATAGACATTGACTGCTCCTTGGAGGAAGTGGGGCTAGCCATAGAGGCGGCTGAGACGATAATAGACGAACTAATCAGGCACGGAGTCCACGAATCAGTCTATTTAATCTGGTCTGGGAGAGGAATACACATACACATAAACGAGAACGCAGTAAGCGAAAAATACTGGCGAAGAGACCCAGTAAATACAGGCTACATAGTCATAGAATACCTTCTCGGACAGTGCAGGGAAAGACTGGTCGAGATATGCAGAAGGTCGAGGGCAGCCGATAGGAGATTAAAGATCGAGAACTTGATGGACATTCAGAGAGTCTTCACTGCACCTCTCAGCCTGCATCGTGAGTTAGACCTCGTTGCAATTACCATCAGCCCCGATGACCTAGGATCATTCAGCTTAGATTGGGCCGGCATGGATAATTTCCGCTATTGGAAGGAATGGGATAGATACGTCGAGGGAGAGGCAGACAGACTGGTTGAGGAAGCCCTAGAATCAGCGCCTCTAGAATCAGAGAAGAGAACGCAGATAGGCGGAGAGGAGCCGACGGCGGCTGTCCAGCAGGCAAGAAACTTACCAGCTACAGCGTCGAGGATCGGTAGGTTCCAAGTGATGGCTCTCCTCCAGGCCGCGAGACACTACTTGATCAGGGGCGACTACGACTTGGCCAGGTCCTTCGGGCTAAACAGGGCGATATTCTACGCCTGGGCAAAGAAGAGAGGAGTAAGGGCCACGCATGGGCCAGTGCCATCGACGGGCCGAGAAACACTCACTACCACCATCACGAGAAACGAGATCGAAGAAAAGATCGGCGACGAGGTAGTGTTCAGGAGGGTGGATGGATGGTACACGATAGGCGGGGACGAGCAACGGCCAGAGGACTTCGACAGACAGATAGCAAGTAAGTTCGGAGATGAAAAGACATTCAAGAAATATTGGATGAGTGCCATCGAGTATCTCCAGAGTTTTCCCAGATCAATGATTGAGAGTCAGAAAGATTTCTTCGAGAAGGTCTACCTACCAGTCAGGGACGATCCGGAAAAGCTGCTCAGAAAGGATAGAGGAGGCTCTACATAGCTTCAGGCTGAGACCTTGGCCTTCTCCTCCAAGTAAGTATCGACTACGATCCTAGCTATCTCCTTCTTCGGCCTCGTCCCCGTCTTTAATATCTTCAGTGACTGAGTAACTATCGTGACTTCGTTGAGGTCTGAGCCGAAGCCGACGTCTTCCCTCGAGATGTCGTTGATCACAATCATCATGACTCCTGCCTCTGATTGCAGCCTTCTAAACTCTGCCAATGGGTCCTCCAAAGGTCCATACACGGCCCTGAACGCAATTATGTCTACTTCTGGAATAGCCTCTCTAACCAGCTGTATCGCTTTACTGGTCCTTACCAGCCTGATAGTTATTGACTCTTGGGACCTGCTATCAATTTTTCCAGGAGTCCTCTCAGACGGCTTGTAGTCAGTTATAGCTGCCGCCGCGAACACTGCGTCAGGCCTGTTCCTCTGAGTCTCCTCTAGGAGCTTAGAGGCCATCTCGTCAGCCGAGGTAATGCTTATTGCATTTACGCCACGGGGAATCTTCTCGCCTGTAGGGCCATGTATGAGGGTTACTTCGGCTCCCAGCCTCTTGAGATACCTCGCTATCTCGATCCCCATCTTTCCCGAGCTGGCGTTTGTTATGAATCTGACATCGTCTATGTTCTCCCTAGTCGGGCCGGCGGTTACGATGAATCTCCTGCCCTGCAGGGGCTTGGGCATCAGAGTTTCAATCACGACTTCTAGAATCTCCTCTGGTGGACGGAGCTTCGCCTTCCTCTCCTCCATCACTGGCTCAACGACCTTTATGCCAGCGTCCCTGAGCATCCTGACCGAGCGTGTAAACAGTGGGTTGAAGAGCATTGTGTCGTGTGCCGCGGGCACGATGATTATAGGTATGCCGGCGCCCAGAGCGCAAGATGCTAGAAGCGTGACTGGGCTGTCGGCGATTCCACTAGCTATCTTGGCGATCGTGTTTGCCGTCGCCGGCGCTATCAGCACTAGGTCTACCTTGCCTTCAGACTCGGTCAGCGCAACATGCTCTATCCTGCCAGTTATCTCTAGGATGGGATCGTTACCAGTCGCCCACCTCATTATCTCGGGGCTGATAAGCCTCGCCGCGTTCCTCGTCATGACTGGGATCACGTCTGCTCCATGCCTAATCAATAAACGAGCAATGTCCGGAGCCCTGTAGCAAGACACGCTTGAGGTGATGCAGAGGGCAATCCTCCTGCCTTTAAGCTCATCGCCCCAGCTACCCCTAATATCGATGCTCGACATCTCGCCTCAAATAACCCAAACAGTCCATCAGATAAAGATGTAGACTTAGCCGCTCTCGGACGAATAGCCCCGGGCGGGGGTCGAACCCGCGACCTGCCGCTTACAAGGCGGCCGCTCTGCCACTGAGCTACCGGGGCCCCCATCAGCCCTGCTCTAAGGCTGTATTTTAGTTTCTATCATTGTTTCAAGAGATATATATTAGTCATTGCGTTGGCTCATTGATTCTGGATTGATCGAGTCGTTCATCGAGGAGCTGCTCAGGGCAACGGTCGCGCTTTTCGTCGTGGTAGACCCATTCGGGAACATTCCAATATTCGTTGAGCTGACGAGTTCACTCGACTCCAACGAACGTAAAAAAATTTTTGATATGGCTGTCATGAGCGGTTCGCTGCTACTACTGCTGTTCGCATTTGCAGGCCACCAGCTATTACTCCTCTTCGGGATCAGTCTTCACAGCTTCATGATTGCTGGTGGAATACTGCTCCTCCTGATATCTCTCCAGATACTGATTCAGGGAGGCGAGAAGTGGTTTAGGGAATCTAGGGAACGCGTGGGCGTCTTCCCGATCGGTTTTCCTCTCCTCGCCGGCCCAGGCGCAATCACGACAACCATGATAGCGATAAACGCCTACGGGCCCTTGATAGCCGTCACGTCCATAATAATCGTCATGCTCCTAACATGGTACATAATTAGGTCGACGAGCATGATCTACAACTTTATGGGGAAGACGGGCCTAGACGTCGTTGCAAAGATCATGGCAGTGTTCCTAGCTGCCATAGCGGTAGAGTACATGATTAGGGGAATAAGGTCCGAGATAGGCTGAGATTAATGCAAAAATTAAGTAGTAGCCACGTCTCTATTTCTATAAAGAAAGTTATGAGGAACAGGTCGAGCGTGCTGAACGTCAACCCACTCACGGTCGTGGTAATGATAGTTGTATTCTTCATCATTCTGGCCGCGCTTGACTACTTCGCCATAACGCTCATCTCCCTAATAACGACGCTTCTGATGGGGAGTAGTTCGTCGCCGAGATATCTCTACACAGGCGTCCTCACGAGGCTCACCGACCCCGTAGGACTCTCGGTCACGATCCTCGTAATCATGGTGTCCGCAATGATAACTTATGCACTCTTCTCAGGATGGATAAAAAGAAACAAAACGGGAAAATCATAGTCATTATTGCCTTGATAAATCATTTTTCCGGAATAGATTTTAAATATTCGTTGATATTTTATTCATGACGGCAGTCCCGGCGTAGCTCAGCCTGGTAGAGCGTCCGGCTGTAGAGGCAAGCCAACAGGCTGTGGCCTACCTCAGCCTACCAGGCGCACAGAGACCGGAGGGCCGCAGGTTCAAATCCTGCCGCCGGGACTATTTAATCACTCTTTATGCGTGGAGTTATTTCTTAGTCAGGTAAACTACGCTCTCTCTCGACTCTCCTATTCTCCTTATCCTACCCGTGGTTGCGACTCTCCTGTTTATCGCTCTTATCTTATCCACCCTGAATCCTATTGCCTCAGCGATCTCAGAGATTAGTAGATCTGTCTCCACTACTCTGTCGGGATAGACACCTCCAGCGACGACTATTGCTGCTCGTCCATCACGCTTAAGCGCCCTGTGCATCTCTAATAGCGATGCCTCCATGTCTTTTAGATAGGCGACCGCCGAGTCTGGCAGGTCTCCGGCATCAATCATTAGGCTCGCCCTCTCGCGTGGCGTCATGCCGATATATGACCTAACCATGTCGGGAGAGTGTCCAGATACGAATAGCTCAAGCTCAACCTCGTAGGCCTTCGTGTACTCAATCTTGTTGAGGTATGGCGGAGATGTTATCACAGCGTCAATGGACTCGTCTGGAATCATCTCCATCCTGCGGGCGTCTCCCAGATAAATGTCAGCCGGCCCAGCACTGAATCTAACTCTACTCACGTCGCTGATCATCTCATTCGCAAACCTATTGAATAGTGATAACAATCTAGGCACGGGACGCTTAACTATTTTGATGACTGAGCCATCCTTCCTGACGTATGAGGCCCTCATAGCGGCGTTCATCAAGCAGAGGGTAAAGAATAATCTATGGTCAGGATTCTCCAGCAGTCTTATACAATTTTTAAGAGATACGACTTGCTTGAGGATACCTGGAGGGAACGCACGACGAGTGAGTGGAGAAAGATTATCTATGCCTGAAACATCATGGCAGGGGTTATCCATCAACCATTTCAAGGACTTGGCCAGATCAGAGGCCGAGTATATCCTAGTCTTCGCGGCAGCGACTAACACTGCTAAAGGCGAGGCGTCAATGCCGATTGATCTTATTCCGAGTTCCATGCATGTGAGGGACGTCGTTCCAGAACCAACGAAGGGGTCTAGAACCATGCTGTTTTTATTTACTCCAAGCTCCTTGCAGAGCATCTCGACTAGGTCACGCGAGAAGCCCTCCTTGAAGTAGAACCACCTATGAATGGGCAGGTCTTGGTTAGGGATGAAGGTCGCCAGTCTCCACAGGTCATATCTCTCCTCGATCTGATACTTCCTCATCGAGTGTAGGCACCGCCGCCCAAGTCCTAATCGGGCCGCTACGCTATCCAACCAATAGCTATAAGCACCGGCGATTTATGGATTTACGAATTCTCATGAATCTCCTGAAAAATTAATCAAAATGAAATATTTATATCTGGAGAGGCACTACTATAATTTGGTGCTGCATATGAGTGATGAGTACCCAATAGATAGATGGTTTAGGAGGCGCAGGCTTCCTTTCTTCACGGACTACTTCGAAGACATGATCCGAGAGATGGAGAGATGGTTTGAAGAGGAGATGAAGTTCTTTGAGAAAAACATTCCTAGGGAGCTTATCAGAGAAATAAGAACACCCACAGGAATAAGACGCGAAGTAGGTCCACTCGTCTGGGGCTACTCCATAACTATTGGACCAGACGGAAAGCCAATCGTGAGGGAATTCGGAAACTTTAGGCCGGGTAGGAGGGGAGAGATCGTAGAGGTGAGGACTGAGCGTGAACCGCTCGTGGACGTCCTCAATGAGGAAGAACAGATAAGAGTGGTGGCAGAGATTCCTGGCGTTAATAAGGAGGACATAAATCTCTCGGTGGTAGACAACAGACTGAGGATTAAGGTGGACACCGAGCAGAGAAAATATTACAAGGAGATAGACCTGCCTGAGGAGGTCGACCCAGACTCTGCTAAGGCATCCTATAGAAACGGCGTCCTCGAAGTGATACTTAAGAAAAAGAAGGCCGAGAAGCCTGCGAAGAGCATAAAGATCGAATAAATATAATTTTTCGTTTAGTTAAAGGATACTTATATAGCGGGATCGGGATTAGTTATATCGTTATGGGATTAGTTAGAAATGGAAAATTTTTGTTCAGCTGGATGATTGGCGGTGCTCAGGGAACAGGTGTAGACTCGTCCGCAAATGTATATGCATATGCAGCAGCGTCTGCGGGCTACTATGTCTATGGCAAGAGGGAGTATTATTCCAACATCAAGGGTAGGCATAGCTACTTTAGCGTACTGGCCTCCGACAGACCAGTAAACAGCATAATAGACGACGTTCATCTACTAGTGTCTTTTGACGCAGAGACTGTTTTTAGACACGCGTCGGAGGTTGTTCTAGGCGGCGGAATAATTTACGACAAGGACCTAGAGGGTGAACGGCTGAAGAACATTCCCTCCATAGAGCAGAGGATTGTTGAAGAAATTAGCAAGGAGCTCGAGGAAAATGGTTTGGGAGACACTTTAAAGGACCTTTTGAAGCTCGCCGAGTCGAGGGGCGTTAGGCTTTTCCCAATTCCATACATGGATCTCCTGCGAAAGACTGGCGAGATAATTGGGCAGACGCAGCTAAGCGCGTTGGTCAGGATGGTAAACACGATGGCCGTAGCCGCATCTTTCGCAATTCTCAAGGCAGATCCCAGCCATCTCTACAAGGGTCTAAACTACTCCTTCAGAGCGAAGAAGAAGGTAGTGGAGATGAACATTAAGGCATGCGAGGTTGTCTACGACTACGTCAGGTCAAACTTCAGCGATGACTTCGCTTACAGCCTGCCCAACCGTCCTAGGAGCGATGAAGTAATCCTGATCAGTGGCACGAGCATGGTCGGGATAGCGAAGATCTACGCCGGATGCAGGTTCCAGACATACTACCCAATAACGCCCGCGGCAGACGAGAGTGTATACCTCGAGGACAAGATGACGTTCAGGGTTGACAGTACCTCCGAGCTTGACTATCCACCCGTGGCCGAGACAAAGACATTGACCGACAAGGGAAATATCGTGGTCATCCAGACTGAGGACGAGATAGCTGCAATCAACATGGCGGTGGGTGCATCGCTAACCGGAGTCAGGGCGGCCACAGCTACCTCTGGGCCAGGCTTCTCACTCATGGCTGAGGGCCTAGGCTGGGCTGGGATGAACGAGGTACCAGTTGTGGTGACGCATTACCAGAGGGCTGGGCCCAGTACGGGCCTGCCGACTCGACACGAGCAGGGCGACCTACTATTCTCAGCCTTCGCTGGGCACGGCGAGTTCCCGAGAATCGTGATTGCATCCGGCGACATACTCGAGGCATTCTACGACACTGTAAAGGCATTCAACTACGCCGAGAAGTACCAAGTCCCAGTCATACACCTGCTAGATAAGGCGATAGCAAACGCCACACAAACAATCAGGCTCTCAGAGATAGGAGACGTAATAATTGAGAGGGGAGAAATAGCGAATGATGTTGCGCCTGGAGAGCGCTACAAGAGATTCAAGTTTACTGAGACGGGGATATCGCCGAGAGCGCCGCTTGGAAACAGGGGGACCATCTTCTGGAATACTGGCGACGAGCATGACGAGTATGGGCACATCGATGAAGACCCCATCAATAGGACTAGGATGATGGAGAAGAGGATGGGCAAGCTGAGAATCATAGAGGAAACCGTTCCCAGCAGCGAGAAGATCTCAATATATGGTGATGACTCGCCTGACGTCTGGCTGATCAGCTGGGGCTCCACCAAGGGCCCGATAATCGACGCACTCAACTTACTTGGAGTCGGATACAAGATCGGATTCCTGCAGGTCAGGATGCTTTATCCATTCCCAGGGCAAGTAGTGGCGGAAAAGCTCAGAAACGCTGAGCGAATCGTGGACGTAGAGCAGAACTACAGTGGCCAGATGGGTAGGCTACTAACAATGACCACCGGAATTAAGCCAACTAACTACATACTAAAATACAACGGTAGGCCATTTTCGTCCACCGAGATAAAAGACGCATTAGTCGAGGTTCTCCAGAAGGATACTAAGAGAGTAGTCATGAACCGAGGTGCATGAAGATGGTTGTTGCCCAGAAATTAACTATGGCGCATTATAGATCGACGGCCTATATAGACTGGTGTCCAGGCTGCGGAGACTTCGGAATCCTCTCAGCAGTCCAGATGGCGCTGGCCGAGCTTCAGCTCGAGCCACATAGAGTAGCGATATTTTCAGGGATAGGATGCTCAGGCAAGCTTCCGCACTTCGTAAACACGTATGGAATACACACGCTTCATGGCAGACCATTGCCGTTCGCTATCGGCGCTAAGCTTGCCAACCCTGAGCTTACTGTCATAGCGGTGAGCGGAGATGGCGATGGCCTAGGAATCGGCGCTGGGCACTTCGTAAACAGTGGGAGGAGAAACGTGGACATCACATATATCGTACATAATAATGGCGTGTATGGTTTGACGAAGGGCCAGGCTTCTCCGACGCTTAGGAGGGGCCTGAGGACGAAGGCACTTCCAAAGCCAAACATAAACGACCCAGTAAACCCCATAGCGCTGGCCATAGTCGCTGGCTACACCTTTGTGGCGAGGGGATATGCCTTCGACACCAAACACCTGAAGGACCTAATCAAGAAGGGAATCGAGCATAGGGGCTCAGCTTTCATTGAAGTGCTCCAGCCATGTCCAACCTATAACGACATACATACAAAGGAGTGGTACGCAGGCGAAGATCTTATCGACCCGGCTACCGGCAAGCCGCGTCCAAGAATATATCGGTTGGAGGAGACTGGCTACGACGGGGAGGTAAAGACGGATAGTGTCGAAGAAGAGATACAAAAAATGAATATCGCAATAGCTAAGTCGTACGAATTCGGAGACCGGATACCAATTGGAATCTTCTATAGAAATCCATTCATTCCGACGTATGAGGAAAGAATAGCCCTCAACTCGCCCACATATCAAACGAACCCGCCAGCTAAACAGCCAATCAGGAACAAATCCATGAAACCCTCCGCAATCATCGATGAGCTGATCGAAGAATTTACTGTAAAATAAATAGAATTTTAATATCGACTTAGAAACAAAAATTCTTTGTTGCCTTCTTGGGTTATTCTGCTTTATGTTTTAGAAAAACTTAAATTACGACTGGTCGTAAATTTATCAGGAAGGGAAATTGATGAAAAGTAAGAGGATTAGCGACGTCGTTGAGGAGTATCTTGAGTGTATCTATAAACTTGAGGAGAGGTTTAAGACTGCCAGGACTGGCGACATTGTAAAATCGCTGGGACTCTCTCCAGGCACTGTCACTAACACCTTGAGAAGAATGAAGACAATGGGGCTAATAGTTCATAAGCCATACAGGGGCGTTAGGCTTACTGAGAAGGGACGCAGGATAGCAATAGAAGTTATCAGGAGGCATCGCCTATCTGAGAGACTGCTCACAGATATCTTGAAGCTGGACTGGGAGAGGGCCCACGAAGCCGCATGTATGCTAGAGCACAGCATTAGTGGTGATGTCGCGAAGCTGCTTGACAGGGCCCTGAACTATCCCAAGACCTGTCCGCATGGAAACCCCATTCCCACCGAGGCCGGCGAGATCCTCGAGGAAAAATCTGTCCCACTATCCTCAGTCAATATTGGGAAACAGTGTGAAGTAGTGAAAGTAATCGACGAGCGCTCAGAACTGCTACAATACCTGAAAAGCCTCGGAGTTACTCCTGGAGCGCTGATCGAGATTACGAGCGTTGAGCCCTTTGGGGGGCCGATCACTGTTAGGATTGGCTCGACACAATGCGCGCTTAGTCGTTCAGTCGCCTCCTCGATTCTAGTGAAGCATCAGTAAAAGAATGGTGATGGCATGGATAACTCAGAAACAGGAAAGAGAAGAGTCCCACTAGCAGCCTTGAGGGAGGGAGAGTCTGGAACAGTAGTGTCAATTCTTCCCAGCCATGGGAGGGGTAGGGGCTGTGGATTTGTTAGGCGCGTCATGGAGATGGGATTAACGCCAGGGGCGAGGGTCACTGTCGTTAGCTCAGCGCCATTTCACGGGCCGGTGGAGGTCCTTGTCAGAGGATCGAGACTAGCGTTGGGACGCGGAATCGCTGAGAGGATTATCGTAGAGGTTGATGAGCATAATGGCTAGGACGATCAAGGTCGCCCTAGCTGGAAATGCAAATGTGGGGAAATCCGTAATCTTCAACTACCTCACCGGTCTACACCAGCACATAGGTAATTGGCCAGGCAAAACAGTTGAGAAGGCTGAGGGAACACTGCATTTTAGGGGATATACAATAGACATAATCGACCTGCCAGGAATATACTCGCTTTCGACGTACTCGATAGAGGAGCAGATCACGAGGGACTACATAGTACAGGAGAAGCCGGACGTCGTAATCAACGTCATCGATGCCTCGGTCCTCGAAAGAAACCTATACTTCACCCTGCAGCTATTAGAGCTCGATAGGCCAGTAGTAATAGCGCTGAACCAGATAGACCAAGCAGCCAGGAAGGGAATACAGATAGACAGTAAAAAACTAGAAGAGATTCTCGGCGTGCCGGTCATACCGACGATAGCAACGAAGGGCGCAGGAATATTCCGACTTGTTGAGAAAGCAGTAGAGATTGTAGAGAGAGGGTCGGCAAAAAAGAAAGACTACATTAAGCTTGGGAGAGAGATTGAGGATAGGGTCGAAAAACTCGCAAAAATGATCGAGGAAGCCAATTCCCAGTATCCGCCAAGGTATGCAGCGATAAAGCTACTTGAGGGAGATGAGGCAATTGAGAGAGAAATCAATAGGGTGAGTCCAGAGCTAGTAAAGGTAGCTAAGAGATTTGCGAAAGAGATAGAAGAGGAGACTACCAAGCCATGCGCCGACCTCATAATCTCTCAAAGATACGAGATGGCCTGCAAGATAGCGAGGGAGGTCGAAAGATTCACACCACCGCCTCGGCCAAAACTAATTGATAGAATCGACGAATTGACCACACACAGAGTCTGGGGATACCCAGTAATGATCTTTACACTGCTCTCCATGTTCTACGTAATATTCACGGCTGGAGGATACTTATCAGAGCTTTTAAGTTCGTTCTTTTACAACGCGGAGCCCCTTATTCTAGGCTTGTTCGGTGCCGGTACTGTCGGGGAGCTCGTATGGAGCGCTTTTGAGGGAGCAGTCGCTGGGCTTACGATAGTAATTCCATATATTCTCCCACTATACATCATCCTCTACTTGCTGGAGGATTCCGGATACATCAGCCGAGTAGCATTCTTGATGGATAGCATCATGCATAAGATAGGGCTGCATGGGAAAGCATTTATCCCACTACTCTTGGGATATGGCTGTAACGTCCCAGCATGCATAGGCTGTAGAATCCTAGAGACGCATAGAGAGAGAATAATGGCCGTGTTTGTCGTTACGCTCGTCCCATGCGCGGCCAGAACCGTGATAATTCTCAGCCTAGTGGGAAAGTACCTAGGAATGCAATGGGCCCTAGCCCTATACCTACTCAACCTATTAGTAATACTTGGGCTTGGGAGGCTCGCATTCAAGGCCTTGCCAGGCGAGCCTACGGCATTGATAATGGAGATGCATGACTATAGGGCTCCCCACCTCAAGACGGTCTTGAAACAAACGTGGTTCAGAATCCTCGAATTCATAAAATTTGCATTTCCATTAATAATTCTTGGAAGCGTCGCGATAAAGTCGATTGAGGTGTTCGGGCTTCTCGAGCCGATATCTGTTATGCTCAGCCCCATCACCGTTGGCTGGCTAGGCCTGCCTATTGTTACAGGCATAACGCTGATCTTCGGGCTCTTGAGGAAGGAACTCACAGTCATACTTCTCTCTGCATTGTTCGGCACATCAAATTTCTTAGAAGTCCCAGGCTTCGGCCCGGTGGGAATGGTTGTTTTCACAGTTGTCGCGATGTTCTACTTCCCATGCATATCAACCTTCGCCACGCTGGTAAAGGAGATAGGGTTGAAGAGGACGCTCTTAATATCAATCTCCGAGGTATTGTTTGCAATACTGTTGGGCGGAGTTGTTTACAGAATCCTAGAGACTATTCTTGTTTAAGTATATTAATTGTATGCCTGGAGTTGATTTGGCATGCCCCTCACTCTGCCTTCAATAGACTGCCGAGAGGCTGAGAAAACGATAGTTGGCTTCATAGAGAACATGCTTGAGCGCTCTGGATGCAGTGGCCTAGTGCTAGGCATCAGCGGTGGCATTGACTCCGCGACAGTTGCCTCACTATGCGTAAGGGCGGCTGGGCCGTCAAGGGTTCTCGGACTAATAATACCAACTGGATCCACGCCTAGTGAGGATGTGAGGGACGCTGAGGAGCTGGCCAGCGGGCTGGGCATAAAGAGATACTTCATCGACATATCAGAGATGCAGGATTCTATCTCGAGGCTCTACATCGACGATAGCAAGCTGAGCCAGATAGCGTATGGAAACATTGCGGCGAGGCTGAGAATGATTCTCCTCTACCTCTATGCGAATAGTAGGAACCTGCTCGTCGTTGGTAGTGGCAATAAGTCTGAGTTACTTGTGGGATACTTCACAAAATACGGAGATGGAGGTGTGGACATTCTACCGATAGGCGACCTATACAAGACGCACGTCAAAGAACTTGCACGTTGGATAGGTGTACCACAAAGGATAATCGATAAGAAGCCATCGGCAGGGTTATGGCCTGGACAGACCGATGAGGACGAGCTGGGAATCACGTACAGGGAACTAGACCTAATCCTCTATGCGCTCATAGATTTGGGTCTCAGCGTTGAGGAGGCATCAGCAAAAACCGGAATGGATATTGATAAGGTCAGACGTGTCCTACGCATGGTTGAGAGAAGCGAGCACAAAAGAAAGCAGCCGCCCTGTCCTTCGATTAGACATTTGTTAAGATAGCTGCCCAAAAATTAAAAAATATAAGGATAAATAGGTACGATTTTCGTTAATATTTTTAAACAATCGTAATGGTATATATATTGGCTCGGTCGAATGACTTAATACAAAGCGGGAAATGCGAATAGTAAGGTTCTATGTTCCGAGGCTCGGAGTAAGAATCGGCGCCGTCGAAGACGACGAGATAATTGATATCACCAGAATACTAGGAGCCAGGAAAACGTCCTTTTTAGAACTAGTTAGGCTCGCCTACAAGGAGGGCCTCAGCGTTAGTAGCTTCTTGGAGAAGAGGCTGAGAAATAGGTCGGCAAAGAGGTATAGATATGCAGAGCTCGACGTCGAGCCGAACGGAGGTAGACCACACCTCCTCATTCCTATCAATCCGCCTGAGGTGTGGGGAGCCGGCGTCACTTATCTCAGGAGCAAGGACGCACGGGAATACGAGACGAGGGCTAAGGGCGTTTACGACATGGTGTACGAGGCCGAGAGGCCCGAGATATTCCTCAAAGCAACTAGATCTAGGTGTGTAGGGCCGAATCAAGAGGTCTATATCAGGAGCGACTCAAACTGGACCGTTCCAGAGCCAGAACTCTCACTCGTCCTCGGCCCAAACCTCGAGATCGCTGGATACACTGTGGGCAACGACATCTCGGCGAGGGACATCGAGGGCCAGAACCCGCTCTACTGCCCACAGGCAAAAATCTACAAGAACGCGTGTGCAATCGGCCCAGCAATACTGGCCTCTGACTCGGTCGATGACCCCAGAAACTTGAAGATAGAGATGAGGATCATCAGGAATGGAGAAACTGTCTTTCATGGAGAGACCAACACGGGGAACATGAAGAGGACACTAGAGGAGCTGAGGGAATATCTGCTCAGGGACAACCCCGTGCCGCCAGGCTCAGTCTTCATGACCGGCACGGGAATAGTCCCGCCAGACGACTTTTCACTCCAAAACAACGACATCGTAGAAATAACGATAGAGAAGATCGGGACGCTCAGAAATAGAGCAGTCAAACCTAAAAAGCTACATTGAATTCTTGCGACTAGTATCCTATGTATATGGTCTTTATCTTTGTGTAGAAGTCCATTACTGCCTCGCCTAGTTCTCTGAAGGTCTCTGAGCTCGACTTCTTGTATCCGCCGAAGGGCACCTGTATCTCTATGCCGATGGTGGGCTTGTTTATCTTGACGACCCCTGCCCTGATCTTACTCATGAATTCGAAGGCTTTGTCAAGACTCTTAGTGAATATGGATGCTGCTAATCCATAATCGACTGAGTTTGCGATCTCTATGGCCTCGTCGAACGAGCTTGCAGTCATTATTGAGAGGACTGGGCCGAATATCTCCTCCCTAGCGATCCTCATGTCCGGCGTGACGTCTGAAAAAACTGTCGGCTCGACGAAGTATCCCTTATCATACTCTTCGCCGGTGAGTCTCCTCCCACCCGTCAGTAGTTTTGCGCCCTCGGAGACCCCGATATTGATGTATGAAAGCACCTTTTCTAACTCTCGCTGGCCCACGACTGGTCCTAGGTCTACTCCTTCCCTCAGTCCGTTTCCAACCTTCAGTTTCCTAGCTTTCTCAACCATCTTCCTAGTGAATTCTTCGGCGATCTTGTCTAGCACGATTGCCCTGCTAGTCGCTGTGCATACCTGTCCCGTAAGTCCGAAGGCGCCTCTCGCCACCATCTCCACGGCCTTGTCTATGTCTGCATCTGGAAGGATAATAGCCGGGTTTTTACCTCCAAGCTCAAGCATTATCCTCACGTTCTTACCGGTGGTTGATGAGAGGCGGCGGATCTCCTCTCCCACCTCTAGCGATCCAGTAAACGTGATTGCGTCTATATTCTTGTTTGTAATCATCTCTAGTCCTACGGTCGAGCCGCTTCCAGTCACGTAGTTTATGACGCCCTTGGGTATTCCAGCCTTGACAAGCGCCTCTACAAGCATGTATCCGATTAGGGGCGTGTAGGAGGCCGGCTTGAAGACCACTGTGTTTCCGCATGCTAATGCAGGCGCTATCTTCCAGGACGGTATAGCTATTGGGAAGTTCCATGGAGTTATGACTGAGACCACTCCTACGGGCTCCTTAACCGTGATTATGTGTGTCCTAGGCTCTGATGATTGAATGCTTTCGCCACGAATCCTGGATGCGAGCACTCCGTAGAACCTGAAGAGGCTCACGGCCCTGTTTACCTCAACTCTACTATCGTTCAGGGTCTTACCCTCCTCCCTCGTCAGCGTCGTCACTAACTCCTCCTTCATCGAGTCAAGAATCTCCGATGCCCTAATCAGAATTCTGCCCCTCTCGGCAGGAGGCATCTCAGCCCACTTTTCCTGAGCCTCCAAGGCCGCCGAGATAGCGTTTTTCGCGTCTTCCTTGGTGGAGAGCTGAAAACTACCTAAGACATCATCTGTATCCGCCGGGTTAATGTCTAAGAACTCCTCGCCACTAGAAGACTCCACGTACTCGCCATTAATAAAATTCTTATGCTTTAAGGGCTGCATACTCGAAACTACTGAATCACTCAGGCTATAAATATTTTGAGTGGCAACAAGCTGAGGTGATAGCTATATATAATATTTGAGTAGAGCTTGTTGGTCGTTATTCCAACAATCTTTCCTAAAAATTTTGTGTTTTCTACAATTTGGTCAATCCTAATCTTTGCGTTATATCCATGAGCTCCTCAATTAAGTTATTAGCCCTTGTGACTTCTTTTATACTCCAAAATACAAGTTTATCGGATAGTATCTTCAAGGTTGATGATTCATTCTTTATCTTTTCAAGTTCCTCTTCGTTTGCAACGGCTACGACTTTCTGCACGGTGGGGTCTTGTGATGCCCTGACTAAATTAATCAGTAGAGAATCCATGCTACCCTTAATTTGGACCTCGAAAACATATTTTAACTCTCCTAGATTGCCTATTTTTGCCAACCATACGACATCTATTTTTGTTCCAGTTACTAGTGGGACTTCACTAGAAACGTCGAAACCTAAACCCTTCCCTATATTTAACAACATATTAACAATTTCATCATGATCATACGCTTCTTCAGGTTCGTGTTCCTCTTCTTTAGCAATCATTAAAATATAGTATAGAAAATAATCAACATCTAATAAGTCCGGGTTTGGCAACTTTTCAGGGTCTCTTAAAAGATGTGCTATCTCTTTAAGTGTTTTAATGATTGAAGCATATTCTTGTCCTGTCAATTTGTTTGGCGATATCTTGCTGACATCGTCCATACCAAGACTAATCAATACTTCCTTTATTCTTCTATTCCATATGCCGTACTCTTCTGGATTAAAGTATGTAAGCATCTCGGTTATCATTGCGACACCTATGCCTTTTACATTTCTACGGAAAGTATCGAATCTTTCAGGCAAACTACGATCAGAATATAGCAGTTCTTTCAAATAATGTCTCAGCCGGTCTAAGCCTCCAGCGCCCTTTATCCAATAATCAACTAGATATTCCTTTCTGGTCCACCACATAAAGGCATAAATATTGTCAGCTAACGATAGAAGAGCACTTTCATCTAACTTATCGATTGTTTCTCTACTGAGTATCTTTTTTACATTTTCTTCGTGTTCCCTTCTCTCTTTCTCAAATTCTTGTCCTTCTTCTGTACTCCTGTAATCAATGTAATTTTTCTTAAGCCTTAAAACATTTTCCGAAACAACTCTGGGAAGCATCATCAAACATCTAAATTAGAAAATAACGCAGAGATATATATTTTTAGAAGTTGATTAAAGTAGCTAAACCAATTCTAGCCGTGGCGCTAAAACTTTCAATGCAATTACTCAAAAATTAATGATTCTATACTTTAATATCTCTCCCATCCTTTTATTACTATTATGGTTGATAATGACTCGCGTGTAGGTTTGCCGAGTAGTGATAGGTATTGGGGCGTTCTGAATGCACCTCACAGGGCCTTTCTGAGAGCCGTTGGTTTCAGCGACTATGACTTTGGGAAGCCGATATGCGGCATCGTGGTTGCGTGGAGCGAGGTCGGGCCGTGCAACTTCCACACACCAAGCCTGGCGAGGTATGTTAAGGATGGAGTAATGAGTGGCGGAGCGGTGGCCCTCTCGATGCCCACGATAGTCGTAAACGACAACATAACGATGGGGACTGAGGGAATGAAGTACAGCCTGGTGAGCCGCGAATTGATTGCTGATTCTGTTGAGGCGCAGATTGTTGCGCATGCCTTCGATGGCTTTGTATGTATTGGAGGCTGCGACAAGACTCAGCCAGGACTGATGATGGCGATGGCCCGGATAAACAGGCCATCGATATACCTCTACGGAGGCTCGGCCGAGCCGGGATACTACAACGAGAAAAAGCTCACGATAGAAGATGTACACGAAGCCGTCGGCGGATACCTAGCTGGAGAAGTATCGGAGAAGACGTTAACCGAGCTAGAAAAGATGGCCCACCCAACAGTAGGGACATGCGCAGGGCTCTTCACGGCAAACACGATGGCCTGTCTCTCCGAGGCGATGGGTATATCCCTGCCCGGAAGCGCCACTCCGACCGCCACATCCTCGAGGAGGATCACGTTCTCCTACGAATCGGGTCTCGCCCTGACTAAACTATTAGAGAATGGGATCAAGCCAAGAGACATATTGACCTACGAGGCATTCCTTAACGGCATATCCCTCCTAATGGCTATCGGGGGATCGACAAACGCGATCCTCCATCTACTAGCAATCGCGCATGAAGCGGGCGTAAAGTTAACGCTCGACGACTTCGACAGACTCTCGCGGAAGGTTCCATACATCGTAAAGATGAGGCCAGCTGGAGAATACGTAATGGCAGACCTCGACAAATATGGCGGCGTGCCAGTCATCCTGAAAAAACTCCTAGATAATGGGCTGCTACACGGAGAAACACTCACCGTCACGGGAAAAACCATGAGGGAGAACCTCCTTAACTATAGGTTTCCCGACGTCAGCCACGCCCACGTCATACACGACCCCAGAAGCCCAATAAGGCCTACCGGAGGCATAAGGATTCTATGGGGCAACCTAGCACCCGATGGCGCCGTCCTAAAAGTCGCGGCCACCGAGATAAAGAGGTTTGAGGGAACTGCGAGGGTATTTGACAGCGAGGACGAGGCGTTCCAAGCAGTTAAGAATAACGAGATTCAGCGTGGGGACGTCGTCGTCATTAGGTATGAGGGGCCTAAAGGCAGTCCGGGAATGCCGGAGATGCTTAGGATAACCGCGGCCATAGTTGGTGCGGGCCTAGGAGAACACGTAGCCATGGTGACTGACGGTAGGTTCAGCGGCGCTACTAGGGGTCTTATGGTTGGACATGTATCTCCAGAGGCGGCAGACGGGGGACCAATAGCAGCGGTGAAAGATGGAGACCCAATACTCATAGACACAGTAGAAGGCAGACTAGAACTACTACTGGCTCAAGACGAGCTCAAGGAAAGGATAGAGAAGATGAAGATACGCCCGCCAAAAATAACTACTGGGCTCCTAGCAAAATACGCATCACTCGTCACGTCAGCATCGAGCGGAGCAGTCACGAGGCCTAGGCTCTAAGTCCATCTCTTCAGCTCATTGATGATTGCGTCGCATACCTCGTGAGCTGTAGAACCACCACCAAGATCCGGAGTAATTACGGCTCTCCTTGACAGTACGTTTCTAACTGCCTGCTCCAACAGCACGGCTGACCCTTTAGCCTTGGCGTCGTTCCTAGCATCCCCGAGCCACTCAAGCATCATGGATGCTGACAGCATCATAGCTAGTGGGTTGGCGTATCTTGGATCTATGCTTGGCGCGGAGCCATGCACTGGCTCGAACAATCCATACCTGTCGCCGATGTTTCCAGATGGAGCAAGTCCTAGGGTTCCGCATACCCCCGCCGCCTCATCACTCAGTATGTCTCCAAACATGTTGGTCGTCAGTATCACGTCGAACTGCGTGGGGTTAACTACAAGCTGATACGCCGCATTGTCAACATACATGTAATCAAGCGTGAACTCGCCGGCCGACCTAATCACGGATGACGCGACCTCCCTGAAGAAGCGGTGAGCCATAATTACGTTCGACTTATCAACGATCGTTATCTTTCTCCTCCTCCTAGACGCGTATTTGCAGGCCACCCTCGCTATTCTCTCAGTACCGAACCTTGAGAACGGCATCAGTGCTACTGCGTAGTCGCGCCCTACGTCCTCTACTCCTCGATAAACATCCTCGGTGTTCTCCCTAACTATTAGTAAATCGACGTCCCCGTAGTTGCTCATCACACCCTCATAGGTCCTTGCTGGCCGCAGGTTGGAGTAAAGATCAAGCCTCCGCCTGAGATAGACGATCACGTCTTTGGCTGATTCCCCGACTGGGCCCTTAAGACATGCGTCGGCCTTCTCAATCGCCGAGATGCTCTCGCTGGGCAGGGCCGAGCCATACTCCTTGAGGGCGCCATCACCGGCGGGCGCGTCTATGAACGTAATGCTCAGGCCCATGGCGTCTGATAGAAAGCATAGAGCCCTAAGCGTCTCCTCAACTATTGTTGGTCCTATACCGTCGCCCCTGATGACCGCGACTCTATACATTTTCCGCAGTCGCTCTATTGGTTGGGGGAATATAAGAGTTATAGCTCTGGGTAGGAAGATCAATCATGGTGAGACTGCTAGCGCTCTACTCAGGCGGCAAGGACTCCACGCTCGCGGTTGAGAAGGCCCTCAGGGCTGGACACGAGGTAGCATGCCTAGTGACGGTTAGGCCGCAAAAACTCGACTCATGGATGTTTCACTCAGTATGTCTCTCAGCCACTCCGCTGCAGGCAGAAGCGATGAGGGCGCCTCACATATTCATAGATGTTAGTGGAGAGAAGGAATTAGAACTCGCAGAATTAGCGCAATCAATAAAGGAAGTAATAGATAACTATCGAGTGGAGGGCATACTGAGCGGCGCAATAACCAGCAATTACCAGAAAAAGAGAATTGACACCATCTGCTCGAAGTACTCGGTAAAGCATCTCTCGCCAAACTGGGGAATGTCTGGAAGAATGATTCTAGAAGAGGTCGTCAACAGGGGATATGAAGTATTGATAACGTCAGTAAGTGCCTATGGGCTGGGGCGAGAGTGGCTAGGACGCGGAATCGACCGAGAGGCAGTGAATGAGCTTGTAAAAGCATCCAGCATCTATGGATTCAACCCCGGAGGCGAGGGAGGAGAGTACGAGACACTGGTACTAGACTGCCCAATATTCACTAAGAGACTCGTAATCACGGGATACGAAGTGGTTTGGAGGAAGTCCTCTGGATACATTCAGCCAACATCCCTCAGGCTGACACCAAAATCATAGCCCAGCATAGTCAATTAACTCCTGAATTATACGCGCCGTTATTCCCCACACGACGTTGTTCTCGTCGAGTAGATAAACATCCGTTAGCTCCTCGCCCCTAGGGGTCTTCATAACTCTCTTCTCGCGCACAAGGCTGGTCAGCGAGGCCCAATAGTAATCAGTTAGCTCATCGTTTAGCATTACTTTTAATCGGCTGCTCGATAATAGGACGAGCGGCATGATTTTCATCTCAGGCCTGATGCGGGGAGACCGGGGCGGAAGCCAGCCGGCCGGTCTGAGACTGGAGATGTCGATGGATGTCTCCTCCATGACTTCCCTCTTAACGCTCTCGTAAAGATTTGCATCTCCCTTCCTCCACCTGCCTCCAGGCATGGCCCAGTCACCGCTCCACGGGTCTCCTGTCCTGACCGCCCTCTTCACCAATAAGACCTCCTTACCCAGAGTAAGTATCGCAGCAACGCCCGCCCAGTAGTCTCCCCCCTCAGGTACGGGGTTTAGGGGGAGTAAACATCGCTTCAGCCTCGAGGTCCACTCAGACAAGCTTATCTCTTTATATTTTTTACCTGCTACTTAAATAACGTAAATCGTGGAATCTACAGCGACGAGAGCCGTCTACATCGGCTGCTGCCCAAACTGTGGCGGCGACATAACAGACAGTGAATTATTAACTAGGGGTGTCTGTCAGTCATGCCTCTCAGAGCCTGTTGAGAATCAAATAGACCTGTACGAAAAACTACGCAGAAGCGGGAAGCTGATCAAGCTCAAGGGGCCCCTCGAGGTTAATATATGGATCAGTGAGTTCAAGGAGTTCTTCAAGAGACTTGTCGGTGCGTATCCGTGGTCGCTTCAGGAGACTTGGGCTAGGAGGGTCTACTTGGGTAGGAGCTTCTCGATAGTCGCGCCTACGGGGATGGGGAAGTCAATGTTCGGACTAGTGATGTGCATATACCTAGCAATGAGGAGGCGAAAATGCTACTTTATCGTTCCAAGCAGCCTACTAGTACAGCACTTCTTGGAGAGGGCGAACACGTTCCTTGAGAAGATAGGTGATAAGAAACTCAGGGTGATAGGATACTACTCCGGCATGCCTAGAAAAGAAGGTGAAGAAATTTTAGAGAGGATAAGGGGCGGTGACTTCGACGTCTTAATAACGACCGATAGATTCCTCTACGGAAGATTCGACATTCTTAAGAACAATAGTTTTAACTTCATCTTTGTAGACGATGTCGACTCATTCCTCAAAAGTCCTCGCAACATCGATAAAGTAGTTATGCTCATGGGGTATGAGCCCGAAATTATCGATAAAGTCATGAGGATAATTGAGCTGAGGAGGAAGAAGAGGCCGACTGAAGGCGAACTAGACGAGCTAGACATGCTGGAGGAATCGATGCTCGACTATAAAGAACCATCGGAGAGAGTATTAGTAGTTTCTGGAGCAACGCTAAGGGGCACTAGAACCAAGCGTCTCCAGCTATTTCGATATCTATTCGGATTCCAGCCTGGATACAGCTTTGAATTTGTCAGGAACATCACAAACTTTGTTGTGAGGTCTTCAGGACGGGTCGAGGAGGAAGTGTACAGCTTGATAAAGAAGTACGGTGCTGGATGCTTAATATTTGTTCCCCAGACAGAGGGAACTGACTACGCGTTAAAGCTGTCTGGGTATTTGAACGAGAAGGGGATCCCTGTCTATGCGTATTCTAGAATGAATCCCAAAATGCTAGGCAAGTTCATTAGTGGAGAATACATAGCCCTCGTAGGAGTAGCGAGCAACAGGAGCCCACTCGCTAGGGGGATAGACCTGCCCGAGAACATTCGATACGTGATATTCGCCGGAGTTCCCAGAAGAGAGATAAGAATATCAAGAGACGAGTATAATCCTGCAAAACTTTTGACACTGCTTAGAAACATCTCCCCACTCATTGAGGATCAATATTCAGCCGAGGTGCAGCGCGTCACAGCTATGCTCTCTAAGACCGTTCCGACGCATTCAGAGATCATCGAAAAAGTGAGGGAGGCCATGACAAGCGGCACGGAGCTGAGCGGGTTTGAGGCGTTCGTCTTCCAGGCCGTGAAAGAGGCGAGGAGGCTAGCCACAGAAATACTAACGAAGGACAGGATAAAGATGCTCTCAGAACGCGCTGACGTATACATTAAGGTCTTGGAGAGTGAGTATAGGCTCATAGTCCCAGACGTCGAGGGCTTCATACAAGCGTCTGGACGCTCATCAAGACTATTTGCAGGCGGAATAAGCAGGGGAGTCTCATTCATAATAGTAGACGACGAGAAGGCTCTTCATGGATTATTGAAGCGTCTCAAACTTCTCTACGAGGACGAATCGATCATTGAATACTCGGAAGAAGCCGCAATTAAGGAATTTGAAAAGGTTGATGAAGATAGAAGAAAGATAATAAGCATAAGGAAGGGAGAATTTAGGGCAGAGGAAGTAGACATCATAAGGTCTGCGTTGGTGATTGTCGAGTCACCCACCAAGGCTCGGACAATCGCGACCTTCTTCGGCAGGCCAGTGAGGCGGAGGGTTGGGAGTCTAACCGTGTACGAGTCGCTCAGCGGCGAGATGGTGCTGACGGTTGCCGCCTGTCAGGGACACCTATTTGACCTCACGACTATCCACGGATTTCACGGCGTCGACGTTCAAGACAATGTCTTTATCCCCAAGTATACATGGGTGAAGAGATGTAGTAAATGTGGTGAGCAGTTTACAGACTATGACAAGTGTCCAGAATGCGGGTCTGAAGACATATCCTCCAAGGAGGAAATAATGGACGCGCTGAAGCAGCTTGCATTGGAGGCCAACAGAATATTAATAGCTACTGACCCGGATGCGGAGGGCGAGAAGATCGGCTACGACATATACTGCAACTTATGTCCATACAACAGAAATATTGATCGATTAGTCTTTCACGAGGTTACGCGTAAGGCGCTTAGAAAATCGCTCAGCCTACCAGAAAAAATGAGGATATCGCTGGTCGAGTCGCAGACGGTCAGGAGGATCGAGGATAGGTGGATTGGATTTGAGCTGAGCAGAAAGCTGTGGGATAGATTTGGGAGGAGGACGCTCTCGGCTGGACGCGTCCAGACACCCGTGCTCGGATGGATAATAGAGAGGATGGAGGAGGCAAGGAAGAAACAGACAGTGGCGACGTTTTGGCTTGAAAACGAGCTTAAGGTCGAGCTCGTGGAGCCTATGGATCTAGAGAGTCTGAGAGAGCGGGCTGACAGCAACGAGTTAACAGCGGAGGTGGAGGAGCTCTCCCTCAGAAAGGAAACTATCAATCCCCCGCCCCCATACACGACGGACTCTTTGCTCAGAGATGCGGCAACAATCCTAAGGATGGGAACAGCTGAGACGATGCGAATCGCGCAGACGCTATTCGAGTCAGGTTTAATCACTTATCACAGGACCGACGCCACTACAGTGTCGAGCACGGGCTTATCAATCGCTCAACAATACATAGAGGAAAACTATCCGGGCATGTTTAAGCCAAGACAGTACAAGAGCGAGGGGGCCCATGAGTGCATTAGGCCAACAAGGCCGATAAGCAGGAGACAGCTAGAGTTCTATCTACGTTCAGGAGTAATGAGATTGCCGGCGAAGCTTGGAGATAGAGAACTGAGGCTCTACGATCTCATATTCAACAGATTCATTGCCTCGCAGATGGCGGAGGCGTTTGTCACCGTTCAGGAACTCAGAATAAAGCTAAACAGCAACACAACCAGCTTGGAGAGAGTCGTAGAGATCGAGGCGCCGGGCTTCCTCAAAGTCTTACCAATCGTTAAGGCCCAAGATAAGGTCTCTCCTGGGAGATACAGAGTTGTGCGTGTAGAGGTTAGGCGTGTCCCATCCAAATGGCTCTTCAGCGAGGGAGAACTAGTCTCCACGATGAAGCAGAAGGGGATCGGGAGGCCGAGCACCTACTCAAGGATAATCGAGCTTCTATACCAGAGGGGATACATATTTCAGAACAATGGAAGAATACTGAGCACGAGGCTGGGAAGAGCAGTGTATGAATACCTCTCGAGCAAGTATGGAGATTTAGTCTCAGAGGAATTGACGAAGAAGCTCGAGGAGACTATGGACAGGATCGAGAACAACGAGGTCAACTATCAAGACGTATTGAGGCAGCTCTACAACGATCTATCGAAGCTACTTGTCGAGAAGCATTAATCCGCATCATTCGAAAAGGTAATAAGATCCCAGCCTTCTCCACTACTACGAAGAGATGACCCATAAATGAGCCTAGAACAGTACGTCGATATGCTGTACTCGAATGTTTATTACATATTTGTGATCGGCATCGCACTATACGTTGCATACGTTATCTATTCCTCACTCAAGGAGACGAAGTAGCCCTCAGCTGGAGCAATTCCTCGACGACTTGGCAAGCTCTGCATAGTTCTCCCGACGAAGGAGAGAGACATATCCTGCACCTATTCTTGCTGACTTCTCTCTCATGACTGCGTATTAGCTCCTCGAGTCTAGCCATTGCTGCGTAGAGAGATCCCGGATGATTATCTTCAAACTCTGTTAAGAACCTCCTTATCAAGTCTCTCTGGGAGTATGACGCGTAGGGGCACGGCGTTTCTTGGAAGGATATTCCCGAGAAGTATGCGTAGAGGACGACTTCGTTCTCCGGTGTTAGCCTAAATGGTGCTACTCTGGGAATGGATACGTCCCTCGTCCTAACACCTATGAGGCCTTTAGGTAGATCTCCCCTAAGTATTTCCATGAAATATGTCTGTATAATGTCGTCCAAAGTGTGTGCAGTGGCCACGACTGTTGCATTTACTTTCTCAGCGGCGATGTCTATGGCCCTACGTCTAAGGATGCCGCAGAGGCTACAGGGTCCAAGCCCAACTCTCTCGCGGAGTGAGGTAGACATGTATTCATGAACCGTGACGTTGAATAGCTCCCTAAACGTGTAGACATGGTGCTCGACACCCAACTTTCTGCAGAAGTCCACTGCTAGTTTAAGGGACTCGTCCCTGTAGCCCGGTATGCCCTCGTCAATCGTGATGGCCACAACCGAAGCCATGGGGAATTCTCTCTCGAGCTTCCACAGCAATTTTAACAGTGCTAGACTGTCTTTTCCTCCTGATAAGGCGACTGCTATCCTATCATCCTCCCTGAATAAATCGTATTTTGAGATTGTCCTTCTCACTCTTTTCTCGAAGCTCTCCATGAAGCAGGATTTACAAAGCAGTTCTCCTGATACTGCTCTCTTGTACACTGCTCTTTCCAAATTGCAGCGATTACATATCGACATTTATCAGCCTACAGAACCAATAGTAAATCGTGGTTAAAAAGATGTTGTTGCATCTACGCAGAAATAACGATAAATAATGAGTAGTCAATATGGATTTGTGCATAGAATTGCCATTCACTGAGATCATGGATCCTCCCCGAGGAATGGACGACCTATTACCAGAAGACTACGCATTAATCAGTAGAATAATTCAGAACGTCAGGAAACTATTTAGGCTCTATTGCTACAGCGAGATAGAGACACCGCCGGTGGAGTACTACGAAATATTCGCGGCCAAGTCAGGAGAAGAGATACTTCAGCATATGTATGTATTTACCGATAGACACAACCGTAAACTTGTGCTTAGGCCCGAGATGACGGCCCCGGTCGCTAGGCTGGTCGCAGGCAAGCTCAGCAGGAGACCGCTCCCCCTCAGGCTCGGATACATAGCCGACTGCTATAGGCTCGACGAGCCCCAGTGGGGTAGGAGACGCAGGTTCTATCACGGTGGGTTCGAATTATTCGGCTCCGCAGACCCGATAGCAGATGCTGAGATCTTAATAATAGTAAACAACTTTTTTAGAAATGTTGGGATATCTGAGTATTTCTTCAAGATTGGACATGTGGGGATTCATAGAGCCCTCATGAATAGGGCGGGAATAAACGAGGAAGTCCAGGACCAGATACTATCCCTGATAGATAGGGGGAGAGTGGTCGACGCGATGGGACTGGCGGAGAAACATGCAAGAGATCAATCACCGCTAAGAATATTGGAGGAGCTAATAATGATTAAGCCCGACGAGGCGAGTGTCCTCACAGAAAAAATACTAGGCATGCTCGAAGATTGTGAGGAGGCTAAGTCTGCGGCTAATAACTTGTCTGAGATCATTCAACTCTCCTCGAGCGTAATCGATGGCAAAAAGCTTATCTATCATCCAGGCTTCTCGAGGGGGCTTGGATACTACACAGGAATGATCTTCGAGATCTATGGCTCCTTGGCCGACGTGGCTCTAGCAGGAGGCGGTAGATACGACAAGCTCGTAGAACTATTCGGCGGAAGATCAATACCCGGCGTCGGAGCAGCCATAGGAATCACAAGGGTCCATCAATATCTCACCGATAAGCTGGGAATATCTGTTGAAACCGCGCTGCCTGACGTATACGTCGCTCCGCTATCAAAGAATGCGTGGACTCACTGTCTCAGAATCTCAGATAAGCTGCGTATGCATGGTGTTGCGGCAGAGCTCGGGGTGACCTCTCGAAGCATATCGGACGTCATTAAGACGTGTGAGAAAAGAGGAATAAGATTCTTAATCATACTTGGTGACAAAGAAGTTGAGCAGTCCCAAATCACGCTGAGAGACCTAGTCAAGAGGGAGCAGGCCCAGTATCCGATAGAAGGGATTGAAGATGTCGCGAGAATAATTAAGGGAGGTACGTAGTTCTTGATTCAAATCTCATTGATAGTGGAGTCAATCGTAGTTATCTCAATTCTTGTCTTCCTCTCAGTCAGGTTCAGGGTATTGGACTGGAAAGGAAGCATCACCGCCGCGATAATAGGATTGATAATATATCTCACGATTGGCAGGACAGGCATACTGGTCCTCAGCACCTTCATGTTCATATCTGGACTGGCCACGAGGTTTGGGTATCAATACAAGAAGAGCATAGGCGTCATAGAGTCAAAGACAGGGATCAGGGGTTGGCGAAACGTGGTAGGTAACGGGCTGATCGCGGCCATAATCGGCGTTCTTTCTGTATGTTACTTAGAGCAGTCAGAAATGCTACTGGCCGGCTTCATCGGCTCGGTCTCAGCAGTGTTTGCAGACACACTAGCGACAGAGATCGGACTGCTATACAAGGGACAGACAAGACTGATAATCGGGTTCAAAAAGACTAGTCCCGGCACCCCTGGCGGCGTCACGACGTATGGATATGCGGGAGCGCTCTCCTCTTCCCTATTCCTAATAATCGTATTGACGCCATTTTTAATCAATAGCAAATCACTCGCGTTATGGAAGCTCGCGTTAATTATCATAGGTTCTGGAGTAGGCGGCACCACCATCGACAGCATTGTCGGACAACTATTACAGGCGACGTATAGATGCATAAGGTGTGGCGTAGTGACTGAATACCCAACTCATTGCGATACAAGATGCGAGAAAATAAAGGGTCTCAGCTATTTTAATAATCACGTCGTTAACATAGTGTGCTCTGCGTCTGGAGTGCTATTCGCAATAGCTTTGTACGAATTGGTGTGATTTCAATTGTCGATAAAAAGGGGTCTATGCGGTCTCAGCCTTCTTGTAGTGCTGCTTTATGTGCTCTGGCCTTATTTTAGTAAGCTCTGACTCTGGCAAGAATGATAGTATCTCCCAGGCAATCTCTAGTGAGTCGTCGAGAGATCTGTTCTCGTCCTTGTCCTGACTCAGGAACCGCTGTTCGAATATGTCGCCAAATTCTAAGTACCTAATGTCGGTGCTAGTTAGTCCTGACTTTCCGACGATCTCTGCAAGTGACCTCAACTGGACTGCCCGCGAGTACGATGCGTAGAGCTGGTTACTGACTTCTCCGTGGTCGGGCCTAGTCTTCTTGGGCGCTATGATTCCCGGACCCATTAGTCTGCTTAGGGACATCAAGACATTGATCGGGGGATATATCCCCTTTCTGTACAGCTCTCTGCCCAGAACAATTTGTCCCTCAGTTATGTATCCAGTCAGGTCTGGGATTGGGTGGGTGATGTCGTCGCTAGGCATGCTAAGGATGGGCATTTGGGTGACGCTCCCCTTCCGATTCTTAATCCTTCCAGCCCTCTCGTAGATTGAGGCCAAATCAGTATACATGTAGCCTGGATATCCCTTTCTTCCGGGGACCTCTTCTCTGGCTGCGCTTATCTCTCTGAGGGACTCACAATAGTTGGTCATGTCTGTCAAGATGACGAGAACGTGATAATCCTCCTCAAAGGCCATATACTCGGCGAGCGTTAACGCGACTCTAGGCGTAATTATCCTCTCTACAGCAGGGTCATCCGCAAGGTTTAGAAATAGAGCCGACCTACCCAGAGCTCCGCTCTCCTCCAAGCTTGTCTTGAAGTATCTCGCCTCGTCGTTCTGCACTCCGATGGCTGCGAAGATCACTGCGAACTCCTCTCCCCTCCCCGGAACCGTGGCTTGCCTAGCGATTTGCGCTGCCAGCGTGTTATGCGGCATGCCAGATCCACTAAATATCGGCAGCTTCTGCCCTCTTACCAGGCTATTCATGACGTCGATGGCCGAGATGCCGGTCTGAATGAAGTCGCTTGGATAGTCCCTCTCCTCCGGGTTGATTGGCTCGCCGTTAATATCTCTATAATCAGTAGCTATGGGAGGTGGAAGCCCGTCAATCGGTCTCCCAAGCCCGTCAAAAACTCTCCCCAACATGTCAGTCGATACTCCTAGCTTCATCGTCGTGCCGAGAAACCTCGCCTTTATTCCCTCGATGGATAGGCCCTGAGTGCCTTCGAACACTTGGACTACCGCCCTCCCATAACCTATTTCTAAGACTCTTCCAAGCCTGACCTCACCGTCAGGCATCTCGACCTCTACGAGCTCGTCATACGCAGCGCTATGGACGTTGTCGACAATGATTAAGGGTCCCCTAATTTCATATATACTCGTATACTCGACGCCTACTTGTTTAGAAGCGTCTCGCTGCATCACTTTACTCAATGAATTAAAGAGTCAGCCAGACTAAATAACCTTATTTTTTAGCCTGCTACACTCAAAGGACTAGGAGGAGCTCAATATTTATTTCAAGGACATGACGTACTACTTTTCGGAAAAATAGAATGTCAGTCTCGTTTGGAGGAGGATACCTAAAAACCAAGCTAGAACTGATTAGACTTAAAAGATCCGTGAGGGTCGCTGAACGAGTCTACAGTATCCTAGAAGACAAGCGAGACGTACTTATTGCAAGGCTAAACGAGCTGATCGAACAGGCTCAGCGCCTCCGAGAACAGCTAATTGAGACACTCTCAGACGCATACACAGCAGTTCAAGAAGGCTACATGAAGGTTGGACCCGCGAGGTTCGAAAGCATCGCGACGACAACTCCAGAAACGCTCAAGATAGATATCAGCAGATACACAATGATGGGGATAACGCTGCCCATCGTGGAGGTCAAATCAGTAGAAGCCCAATACAACTACGGCATAGCAGATACATCAGTCAGCTTGGACGAGGCGGTCAGAAAAATGAGAAGGATCCTTCCAACCATATGCAACGCAGCGGCCGCAGAAAGCGCTATTTTCAGGGTTGCTGAAGAACTAAAGAAGACTCAGAGACTGTTGAATGCATTAGAATATGTTGTAATACCTCGATACAAATCTGCTATTCAAGAAATAACCATGACGCTAGACGAGATGGAGAGGGATTACTTCACGAAGCTAAAGCACATAAAAAGAATACTCGAGAAAAGAGCAGCGACGACTAGCCTTAAATCCTCCTAAACAGAATAAAAAAGCATGGAAGAGAACATAGAAAAACAAATCAACCAGATATTCGAAGAAGCTGAAAAGACATTAATCAATAAGGCATCATCTCTAAAGGCAGAGCTAAGAAGATTTGCAGAAAAAATAGTCAAAGAAAATAAAGATTTTACGTGAAGCAGCTTACAATCCGGGGCCCGTGGCCTAGCTTGGATAAGGCGCCGGCCTGCGGAGCCGGAGAGCGCGGGTTCAAGTCCCGCCGGGCCCAAATAACGACCTTTACCATTCTAACGATGTCGCATTCCTGTCGAACCATCCTCTTCGGCAACAAACGAGAAGAATCATCAAACAATGTATGTATATATTGAGCTTTATGTGATTATTCTTGAGAGCTACATGATTAGAGACCGCCTAATGATAATGTGTCTAAACATTGCGATTCTGTTGATTATGCTTTCGCCGGCTGTATATGCCGCCGAGGCTGACACAAATGCTCTCGTAAGTAAGGTGTTTGCCGCAGCAATTGCCTTTGGTGTGGCAGTTGCGGCCGCTGGTTTCACCATCTCTAAGGCCGGTTCAGCCGGGTTAGCTGCATCCGCGGAGAGACCAGAGGTTAGGACTGTCGCCATCATTATAGCTGCGTTTGGAGAGGCACTCGCTATCTATGGAATAGCCATCGCGTTCTTCATACTGAGCGCTTAGAGAATCCACGCTATGTTTTTATCTCTACACATCAATTTTGTCCCTAATAACGAGCGAAAAATAAATAAGTTAATAAGGTATTTGTTTAGCATGGATCTGCTGCCCCGGTAGCTCAGGCTGGGAGAGCGCCCGGCTGAAGACCGGGAAGTCGCCGGTTCAAGTCCGGCCCGGGGCACTATTAGTTATTATTAGAGTCATGTCTGAGTAGGTTTGTTGGAGAAATGGTTAGGGGAGGGGTTTGTTCTTCTTTTGATGTATTCTTCTAGGCGTCTCTGCTTGGCAGCCTTCCTAGCCCGGGCAAACTAACTAAATGTTATATAATCCATTCATGAGGATTGAGGGAGAGGGGATAAGAAGATAATTGTCGGAGTGTCGTGGAATAAGCATTGCTAGGCAATACACTACAGGACAGGCATGGAGATGGACGGAAACATACTATATTTTATTGTAGGGAATTGTTACCAGGATACGTAGAGACATCTAAGGGAATAATACTGCCAAGAGAAATAGTAATGGTAAAAAACAGAGAAGTCAAAGACTAGGCACCTACTAGGCCTAAAACACATCAATATACCAATACAGCTAGACTTATGGGGTAATGAAGTAATATTCATGTAGGGGAAAGGGACAAACAACGCTATACGGATATCCAAGACCAGAAGCATAAAACACAATCATAGAAGCGAGTCAAAGATTATTGCTATGAAGATCAGTGCTAGGTGTGGGCTCGTGAATTTGAAGAGGCGCCAAGCGCCGGCCTGGCTAGGCGAGAAAAATAGTCTTAGGCTGAGGTATAGTAGTGCTATGCCGGACGGCGCCGTGATTCCTAGGTAAATTAGCCCGAAGGTCTGCGTGTCGATTAGGTAGAGGAGTACGGAGAACACGACCATGAGGAACGCCGTCGAGGCGATACATCTGATAGCCTTCCTCTCCGATATGACGACGGGCAACATCGGGATGTTTGCCCTCGCGTAGTCATCCCTGTATTTTAGCGCCAGGCTCCAGACGTGGCTTGGTATCCACAAGACAACGAGCGCAGCAATGATTAGTCCCTCAGTCGTGATTTGATTAGTGGCTGAGACATAGCCGATCAGGGCCGGCGCACCGCCAGCGAAGCTGCCAAACAGAATGTTGAGGGGAGACCTCCTCTTAAAGTAGGAGACATATACCAATACGTAATCTATTATTCCGAAGACCAGCAGTATCAAGGCATAAACATTGATGAGGATGGCCAACAAAATCGAGGCTGCTATTAAGATCAAACCAAAGAGAAGCGCCTTCTCAGGAGGATCGATAAGTCCCATGGGTAAAGGTCTCTTCATCGTGCGCCGCATCAATCTATCGATGTCAATCTCTAAGTAGTTAGCTACGGTTTCAGCGCCCGCAGACCCGGATGCGAGGACTGCGAGCACTAGTAAAAAGCTCTCCAGCGATGGCAACGCCTTTGAACCCAAGAATAGCCCACCAATACCAGTGAATACTAAGAGCCACCAGACCCTAGGCTTGGTGACACGGAAGTACAGCTCGACGGTCTTTATGCTCCGAGAAATCAGCGACGACTGCCGGCTCATCCTTTAGTCCTGAAATACGAAAAACCATTAAATAAGCTTGAACCCAACCCAACGCTACGAGTGACTGATAAACCATTACACCCCGCGGACTAACAGCTTTATTTTAGAACGCATAAGGGATCAATATGCCTGGAATTCTTGATGGGAAGGTAGCTATCGTGACTGGCAGCTCAAGAGGGATAGGCAGGGCGACGGCGCTTAGGTTTGCGAGGGAGGGCGCAAAAGTTGTATGTAATTATGTGGCTCATGGCGATAAGGCTGAGGAGGTTGTAGATCAGATAAGATCTTTTGGAGGCGAGGCAATTGCAATAAAGGCTGACGTCGCGTCAAGAGATGACGCGAGGAGGTTAGTGGAGACGACCGTCGACAATTTTGGGAGGCTAGACATCTTGGTGAACAATGCTGGCATACTCATCCGTGGAGGAATATTCGACGACGTATCCATCCTTGAAAGATTGATGGATGTAAACGTAAAGGGCATAATCAACTGTAGCTCGATTGCGGCAAAAGTGATGATGAAGCAAAAAAGCGGCAGAATAATAAATGTCTCCTCGATCGCGGGGATGGGAACCTCTGCACGAAACACCACATACTACGCCATCAGCAAGGCCGCAGTCATAATACTGACTAAGCGACTAGCATTAGAACTTGGAGAGTATGGAATAACCGTCAACGCCGTAGCCCCCGGCTTGATAATCACTGATATGTTCGAATCACTAAGCCCCGAGGAGCGTGAAAACATGCTGAAACTAGCCATAGAGAAGTCAATGCTTAGAAGGGCTGGAAGCCCTGAAGACGTCGCGTCACTCATTACTTATCTGGCATCAGATGAGGCAGGCTTTATAACTGGACAGATAATCACGATAGATGGCGGGCGTATTGATTTTCTCTCAAGGTCAGGTTAGAAAATAACGATAAAATATAGATGATAACGTTTATGTAAACAAGCCGTGGAGTGTATACGCATGAAGAAGGATGACGTACTCTACATCTCAAGACTATTTTTAGGCTTGATTATGGGTCTCGTGTCTGGCTACCTCTCAACCACGATTTCATGGATCCTGATAATCCTTCTAGGAATAATTGTCTATGCGTCAACTGTTCCATTATCCCTCAGACTCATTACGGAGGATTCGAAGACGCTGAGAAGAAACGCCATCTTAAACGGCATGGGAACCTACGCTATTTTCTGGATAACAGGATGGATACTCTTCTACAACATAATTTATTGAGTTGCATTCGCGTTACTTGACTCCTGCTGCTTCAGCTTGTGTGGGGTTGGAATCTTATCAACGTTACTTAAAATAATCTTCCAGACATCGACGTACGGGTCATGCTCACCTAAAACCGGCTGAGAAGTCTCTTTGATCATCTTGAGGTATCCATTCGCCTGAGAAGCTGGGTCCTCATTGGAGTATAATTTGAAGATAAGCGAGTCTGCATCCTCTGAGGTGTAGGAAAAATATATCCCATAAAGCGCCAAATAGACTCTCTTATCCTCATCCGTCTTCGCCTTCTTTTTTAGATTCATTAGCATTTTTTCGGCATCCGATATCTTCCCCTCAAACAGCGTCCTCACAAATTTTAAAACCAGCCTTTTGAGTTGTTCATCGTCCATGTATTCTACTATGCCTTCTCGAAGCCTTAAACCTACCTTTTACTGTCTTCTTTCCTTCTCAGACTCCTCCACGTCCTCTATACCATTCGCAGTTATTTTAATTAGTACCTCACCTTCTGGCAGGTATGGACTGGATATTAACCTCACAATTCTAACGTTCTTACCTGCAGTTTTTCTTATGAAGAGCCTCGTATGACTAGTATGTCCTACAATGTGTCCTCCCACTGGAGAGACGGCCGTAGGCGCGAAGAACTCGTCGGGTCGAGCCATAACTTGATTCGTAACTACTGCAACAGCGTTAAACGCACGTGCTAGCCTTATCAACTTATGCATATGTTTATTTAACTTCTGCTGTCTTTCAGGCAACATCTCTCTCCCAGCATATTCGCTTCTGAAGTGTGCAGTCAAGGAGTCAATTATAATCAACTTGACGTTGTTTTCCTTAATTATTCTATCTGCCTTATCCAATAACAGCATCTGATGATCCGAGTTATAGGCCTCTGAATAGATTATTCTCTCTGAGACTTTGTCAAAATCTAGGCCGAGATGCTTAGCCATCTGTTCGATGCGCTCTATCCTGAAGGTATTTTCAGTATCTATGTAGAGCGCTGCGCCGTTCAGCCCTCCCTTCTCTGGCGGGAGCTGAACATTTATGGCTAGTTGATGACAGATCTGACTCTTCCCCGAGCCAAACTCGCCGAAAAATTCCGTGATCGACTGGGTTTCTAGTCCTCCCCCTACTAGTGCGTCCAGCGCCTTGCTGCCGGTCGTGAGTCTACCAATGTTACTCTTAAGAGAGGCGAGCTCCTTGGCTGTCACCCAAGAGATTTCTATTGACTCGCGTGCAAGGTTGATGAGCTCTGCGGCTTTCTTCTCGCCTATTCCAGCCGCCTCGAGCTCACTGATGGTCGCTGTTGCTAAGGCCTCTATCGTTGAGTAGCCGATCTCTTTTAGCTTCTCGGCAGTCGCAGGCCCAACACCCGGTAACTCAGATATGTCTGTAAAGACTGGATGCTTCTCTTTTTCTTTCTGTGGCAACTCCGTCTTAAACCCATGTTGAAGCTGTATTTAAGCAATAGCCAGTTGCCTGAAAATAAACAAGTCCTCCTCGTTAGTTGGACTAATGTTAATATGGTTCTTAGGCATATGTTTGAGTAATGCTGAGGTCTGAGCTATCGCTGCACAAGAAGCCCGCAGGCAGAGACAGATACATACTTATTGATATATCTCCATCCCCGGGAGTAGTGGGACTAATAATAAGCAACCTGCTAACAGACTCGCTAGCATCAGAGAAGATCGGAGAGATATATTCACCTCATTTTCCACAAGTGACGCTCATCAACAACGACGGCGTAGCTTCGCTACCAAAGGTAGAGATCTATGAAATCAAACCAACAGATAAAAACAACACATCTATCATACTGATAACCCGCAACTTCTTGATCGACTCGAATGAGGCTGGTGAAGAAGTCTCAGAGCTAATATTTGAGCTACTAGGTGAGAAGAAAATTTCTGAGGTAGTTCTATTGTCCAGCGCTAGGGTCTCGGGTACCGGCGACGTATTTGCATCATCGACAGTTCTAGATATTACCCGTGAATTTTTACAATTAGGCGCCAAGACGACGCCCAACACTGAGGCACTACCAATCGATAAGTTAGCCTCCTCACTACTGTTCACCCTTTACATAAAGGGCGTACCTGTGAGTCTTTTAATTTCAGACACTGTGAGCTACATGCCCGACTTAGCGGCCGCGAAGAAACTTATCAACATCTTATCTAAGTATCTTGGAATCTCGGTCGATGTGAGCAAGCTTGATCAAGAGATTGAGAAACAAAGAGTCATATTCGAAGAAATTGAGAGAGCCATCAGAGAGGAATTCAGGGAGAAGGGTGGAAGACCACCCTCCTACATTGGTTAAACTTAATCAACAATCTCGTATATGTATACATAGGCAATGCTATTGTACGGCGGGCTCGAGGAATAGACCAGTCTATAATGAGTAAGCTTTGGTTCTTGGTATACATGTGCCTGTGTTATTGAGCCTCCTACCGTAACTGTCTGCGGCTTGAACGGAATCATCTGCCCAATAGTTGTGTCGGTCCAGAATTTTTCAGTTGGATTAGTCGGGTCTCCACCTGGCCCTAGGAGGCTATTCTCGTCTATCGGTGGATATCCAAGAGAGGCGGCCTCCTGGTTTGCTATTTTAAGCATCCAATACCACTTGGACTCATCTCCGTAGTAAAGAAGCTGGCCGGGATACTCACCGTAGGGTGGTCGATGAGTCACGAATATTAACACATGCGTGGCTCCCATTTCCTTAAATATTCTGTAACTCACGTTTTCGGGAGACAAGAAGGCATAGCCGATCCTTGCGACCCTTTTACTGTCAATCGTGGTGTTGTCTATGATTGAGGTCTTATTTCCAACGATTGATATCCAGTTTCCATAGTCCCACCATGCCGCGATCACTGCGTCATCAGGCAGATTGTTACGCATCCATTCAACAGCGCGCGCCCAGTCATTTATTGGACTCTTAGTCGGGAGGCTACTCGTCATAATAGTTGCAGGGACATAAGACAAGTCAATCGACGACAAGGGTATCGGGTTACCAAGTCCCTGCGGCATATAGTAGATCGAGATCATTATCATTAATACGAGAGGAACCACGATTATAGCTGGCGATTGCTCGACTCTCTTTCTGACACCTCGAGTAGCGATGGCCCTACTCCCAGTCTCTAACATGTAGGACAATGAGTATCCTGCAAGGATCGCGACTAGCGGTGAGACCGGGAGTGCCAATCTAACTAGGCTAGAAGCGAAGTAAAGCGACAATAAAGCATAAATGAGTAGGAAAATCGCGCCGTCGCTCCTCTTCTTTATTAAGAGATAAATTCCGAATGGTACTAGGAATATGGTTAGGCCGAAGTCTTGAAATATTGTTGCCCAAGTAGCTGTCTGGTTCTCGGCAACAGACTGAACAATTGGCAATGCACCCCTTAGCCACGGAGCCAATACAGAAAAGAACTTAAGCCCAGGTATACCTACTGTACCTAACGTCGTCAGCACTATTAATACCAGTGCCGCAAGAACTGCTCCTCCCCGAGTGACTAAGACCCTATTCTCCGTGCTAAGGTATCTATGACATATTTCAGTAAACACCAAGTATCCAAGGACCGCGAGTCCTGAAATCATTGTGATCTCTTTGAGATATGATATTCCAAGCTTGGGCACGTTAATTGCTATTAGGGTGTAGGTAATCACGGTGGCGGTGTAGGCTGCCAACAATCTCCGGCTGTACCTCCCTATGAATGTCAAGACTCCCGCAAAGAGTGGGACAAGCATCAATGGGAATTTATGGGCTCCCCAGCTGGCAGACATGTATCCGAGCAGTAGGCCGCTAAGCAGACCATACAGCAGAGAACCCTTAAGGCTACGCTTTTCATCAATCGCTGCTATAAAGGCCACGTATGCGCCATGCATCAGTGGTATAGATAATGCCTCGTCGTCAAACCAGCCTAGGTGCGTTCTTGAAATGTTCGCAGCGCTGACGGCCAACAACAACGCAGAGGCAAGCGCGCCCTTGGTACCAATCACGTACCTAGCTAAGAGAAAAGTGACGATGATTGCCAACATTCCGTATATGGGCGGCAGCAAAGAGGCAAGCTCTAGCATATTGACATGAATGCCGAGGGAAGAGAGGGATAGGTAGATAAACGCCAGGGTGAAGGATACGCCAGGATAGAAGACTTTTCCAATCTGCAGCCCAGTCGGGTACCAACTCTTCGTCACAACTATCTTTGGGAATTCGAAAAAACCGGCCCATCCCCTCTCCACGATTGTCTCCGCGACCTTGAAGTGCCACCACGGGTCAAACTCGCTCAGTAAAAAGCCCCACCTTGATGGCAGGATTCTAATGATGAAGCCAGCTGTTATGGCTAATAGAAGAATTGCCGCCTCTAGGTAAGTTGTACGCCCTCCCACGTGTCTATCAAACTTTACCAGCAACTCCTTAAAGCCCTGCAGACTTATCCTAGACATCTCCTTGGTCGCTTACATAAATCCCGAAAAACCAAATAATAAATTATATAGTCAAGCAGCGTTGCCCTCGATAATGATTTATATCGTCGGCATAGTAAGTAAATAAGTCGGAGTTGACACAAGTAAAGGAGAAGATTCTAAAGCTGCTTTCCTTCGACTGGTTTACAAAAATTGAGGAGGTAGTGGCTGGATTACTAGTTGTTGCTAGTATAGCGATTATCAGCGGCGTCGTTAGGATCTTGACGACTCCGAGCATACCGCTTTATGGTACTAGAGTCTTTGCACCCAGCATGGCTTATCAGACATATGCCGAATTCATCGTCGTTACAGTTTACTACCTCTTAGGCACTGCTGGGATTTTTCTCTATTATTTTGCTATTAGAAAAAGATTCTCCGGAAGGGGCAATAAATATGCCGTTCTAGGCGCCACACTGCTAGTAGTTTTTTCATTTATAGGTTTATTGACAGGAATAATGAATAAGATGTGAAAAACGACTAGCAATAGTTGGCAGTTAATCTTCTGATATTCCGCCTTCATGTATTCTTAACCTGTACTCTCCGGGTGGTAGCCCGCGAACCACCTTTAACATTTTTAGTCCTGAGACGTCAGAAAATAGTCCGAGATGTACGTCGGCGAAATATGTAGTGATTGCCGAAGCAACTGGCGTGGTAATGCCTTTAAGAGGGACGTCATGGACATCAGTAATAAAAATCGATGTTAGATTACGAGTCTTGCAGGCCTCCTTCAAGCACGCCATCTGAAAAGCTAAGCTGTGGAATAGGCTTTTATCTATATTCACGTCACCAACCATCTGGACCCTGTGAAGATACGTAAAGTCATCGACAATTACGAGTGAGCCAGCGGGAGCCGTGTCCGCAACCCAAACAATCGTTCTCTCCTGCTCCTTAAAGCTGCGAGGGAATGTTATCTTTATCTTGGATAGGTCCGCTCCCCAATTGGCGGCGATTCTTGACAGTCTCAAGTAATGAATATGGCCGCCGCAATCTAAAAGATACGTCCTAACACTGTCTCTGCTGGCGATGCAGGCAATCTGAAGAGCTAGGCTAGTCTTGCCGGACTTTTCCTCACCGCTGACGAGGTACACAAGGCCCGATCTCAGTCCACCACATGCAGTGTCAAACGACTTTATGCCCGTTTTGAAATACGTTGGGCTGCCCAACGCTTGACTACTGACAATCTTAATGACGTTGCGCCTAGATAAGGATTAGCAATAGTCATGCTCTTATCTTCGTCGACTTAAACGTATCTCTAAGCAAGAACAAACTGAATAATGTATGAAAATATTCTTCATCACGTAGTTATCTTTATCTATACGAGTTTTATAGCTATTACCAGCGAAAGATGATAAGGATCTCCAAATCTCTAGGCATTTTAATGATGGTGGCTTCTACAATTACTTTGATTATATACACTTTATGGATGTTTGGGTTTATCAGTGGCCTAGACCCGAACCTCGCAGTCAAGATAGGGGTATACGCCATTGTCTTAATTATATTGGTGATAATCGGTATACTTGGATACATAATGGCAACTTATAAGCAGCCGGTGACGGTTAAATCAGTAGGCAAGGTGAGGAGAGTTGAAGCGTAGACCTGCTGCTGCCGGCACGTTCTACGAGGCTAGCAGAGATGAGTTACTCTCGCAGATAGGTTCCTGCTTCAAGTCTCCCTACGGCCCCCAAAAGCTACCAAAATCAGAGGTTGAGATTGACGAGCCGCCTCCGATTATTGTATCTCCTCATGCTGGCTACATGTATTCCGGGCCAGTCGCCTCGCATGGATACTACGAGCTCTCTAGGAGAAGGAGACCTGAAAGTATAATCGTGATTGGGCCAAATCACTTCGGCATCGGTACCGATGTCTCGGTCTATCCAAGAGATTCGTGGATAACTCCTCTTGGAGAAGCAAAAATAGACATACAGCTCGTCGCCAAGTTGTCAGAAGTATCAGATGTATTTTCGCTGGACGAGTTCAGTCATAGGGAGGAACACTCAATTGAGGTCCAAATCCCCTTCCTACAATTCATTTATGGAGAGATAAAGTTTGTACCTATATGCATGTTGGATCAGTCAATTTCTGTAGCCACCGCGGTAGGTAAAGCATTGGCCGAGGCTGTCACAGAGCCTGAGAAGGTTCTCCTGATTGCTTCGTCTGATTTTTCTCACTATATTAGTCATGATGAGGCGCTGAGGAGAGACATGCCAGTAATTGAGAAGATCCTGAGCCTAGACGTCGAGGGGTTTTATCAAGAGATTAGGAATAGGAGGGCTTCTCTATGTGGATATGGCCCAATAGCAGCTGTGATGACCTATGCGAAGATGATTGGCTATAAGTCAGCTAGGCTTCTCAAATACGCAACTAGTGGGGACATTACTGGAGATAGAAGCGCCGTGGTGGGATATGCCTCAATTATGATTTATCGCTAAGCATTCTTGAATGTCTTTTATGAATTTCATCCGAGTATTCCATATATTTTAAAATGATTGGGCACCAATCCTTCTCTGGGCAATATCCCAGATGCTTGCATTTCTCGCCCATGAGTTTGGATAGCCATGGCATTTCTTTTTCGACGTCACGCCATATCTTGTAGGCAATGCTTCTCTCCTCCCATTGGGCCTTACTGCAGGTCCTAGTTGCCACGAAGCCAGTAGGGTAAATTAGATTAAAGAGATTATAAGCCCTGACGACCCTGACAGTAACGGTCTGGGGAACGGCGTAAAGCGCTGCGAGACCCTCATCTTCGAGCCTGAGCCTCTCGTAAAGTATTAATAATCCGTTAACGGTGTCTAAGAACTTCGAGCTAAATTCTTCGCTGTCCTTAATTGCTGGTGGAATTACAATGTTTTTATCTAGGTTTTTCTTCGCTCTTTCAACGGCCTCTGGAAGAGATTCAACTATCGTAGGTACAGTCCTATGCCTTATTGCTTGGTGATATGCTGCCAGCGACATTGACTCGCATGTTATTACCCTGAAGAAGTCGTTGTATGCGTCAAGTCTAGAATTATCCATGTTGGAGATGATTTTCTCAGCATTGCCGACCATCTCGATTTTAATTAACTCTGCACCCATAATTGGGGTCTTGTCGGTAATTTGATCTATTAGCTGGTCTGGCATACGTAGCGGATCGGCCAACGGATAGTAAGTATTAAGATTGCTGAAGCTAAGCCTAGCATTTAGCAGCTCTGGTAAGTAATTGCCCATAGATTCTTTTAGTTTGGTAATATATTGTCTTAGCTCCATTGGGACCAGCCCGATGTTCCTCTCTACTTTCGTGATTAGGTAAATGAATGACTCTAGCGAGGCGGCGGTAAAAAGCGAGGAGGAGGATGACAAGGGAAGTATGTATCTTGCGTCTTCTAATTTAATGCCCTTGTCTATCAGCCAAACATACGTGTCGTAGCATTTATCCATCGACTTTATGAATAGCTTCTCTAAACTCTTATTCCTCAACTCTGCAGGGACTAAAATTCTATCTCTAGTGATCCTCGACCTCCTTTGGCTTTCCTGCAAATAGCTCCCAAAGCGCGGCGAGACAAGCAGCATCGTGAGTAGCCTACTGCAGTTTCGCACCTCAGAGAAAAGTATAGCGGAGGTTGATAAGGATGCATGTCCGCGCCTCGTCGATTCCCAGTGGACGCTCTTAGCAAACTCGTTAAGATTCTTATTTTTCACTATTAGATTGTTGATCTTTTCTTTAAGTGATATTTTTTCGAACGTTCCTGCACCTTCGATCGCTATTATTTCGTCGGGCCCTAAAGTTGTGTCGTAGTAAGTGGTTGATGGGGCCGCGTCTATGATCTCTAGCTCTAGTTCGTCTGTATAGAGCTGCCTATCCAACCCTAGTCAAAATATAATATCTCCTAGTTGATAAACAATTTTAAGCTACGTATGAGTGCCTAGGTTGTCTACTCTCTTCGAGGAATAACCCAGCCAGTCATCTCAAATCTATACTTATCTATGTAGCGATCGGCAGCGAATAATCGCATCAGCATCGTTAAGTCTGATGTTTTATAAAATTTCTCGTTGACTGGTTTAGCCTCCTCGAGGTATGCCCTTGGAATTGTCTGGACAGTAATTATGCCTGCCTTCTCTAGAATTTTTACGCCATCTTGGAATTTTTCGTGAAGCTCACCCATCTTGTCAATGGGTAAATTCTTTACTGTCCATAACCCGGAGAGAACGTCTAAGACGTCGCTTTCCCACCCAGCTCCGTAAAGTATTACCATGGCACGCATTATATCAGCCGCAACCATGAACTCAGGGCCAGAATTTTCTCTACCTAGAATATCCTTAACAGCGGCCTCTCTATCCCCAACACTCATGACGCTAAAATGTACAGACGAGTATTCAAGCATTTATCTATGGACGAGCCTAAAAATACCTCCAGTGATGCTTTTAAGGAAGCCCAAACATTTAGTAGATTCGGGATGATGAGCAACGTCCACGCCGAGGCGACAATGAGGCCTCGACGGGCAGCCTGACCAAAAAAATCAAAAATAAATATCTTTTACTCGGGTGGTAAAGTCTTGAAGGCTAAGTCTATTGGTATTCCCTGTCTTGCTCTGATTGCTCGGACTATCCAGTAAAGCGCAAATGCAACTCCGTAAGAAGCAGCAAGCAGATACGCTTGGGGTGCTCCAAAACCTAGTTCTGGTATTACTGCATATTGATATACCCCGTTCATCTGGTAGAAAAATCCTACTAGTCCAACAACCGTAGCGATGGGAATCCCTAAAATGGTGTATTTTCTTACTGGTGATTGTTCCCAAAATTCTTTCCTAAACGGTAGTAGGGCGCAGGATAGGCAGGTTAACCCGACGCTCACTGCTGACCAGACCCAAGTTACTGTGAAGACCAGACCTAGGTATGGCGTTGTGGCCACTAGGATTAGCCATGCCTCGACGATTAGGAAAGCTACGATCAGGCTGAAGACCGGTGTATGGAATCTATCGCTAACCGAGGCGAACTTGGCTGGGATTAATCTATCGAACGACCATGCAAACAAGAGCCTCGTCGTTATAAGCCAGTTAATCGGCATAAACGTAAATGCAGCCGCGATAATAGCTATCATTAGTAAGACGACAGCGGCGGGATTATTCGCAAGTATATATGGTATCGAGATCGTCACTACGCCTCCGCCGAATAGAGGAGTTGATAGTTTTTCAGGCGCCAAGGTGCCTATCAATGTAAGTGCTATTAGCGGATCCCGTCCAGCTATACCCTGTAGCAACTCAATTACCACTACTACGCTCAGCATGAGTATAAATCCAGGGATAACCATCGAGACGACTTGACGAATAACTGAGTTTGCTCTCCTCATCTCGCCTACAGCCCAGGCATTCCAATAAGAGTTTGTTGTCCCTATCGTCATTCCCAGTGCAGCTAAAAATGTTCCCAAAGACAATGAGACGGGTACGAAAGCATCGGGCTTAAGCTCTTTTCCAATGGAGACGAGTTCGTCGTATCTTAAGTTAGGCTCAAATTTTGTCAATGCTTCGACAAACTGAGCTGTGTTGGATGATGCTAGTATTCCTATTGCTACTAATAGGCCGATGATTCCTAAAGCGAATAGAGGTGCTAGGAAAGTTCTCAGGAGCACTCTTACGCCGAGTATTGCTGGGATTAGTGAAATTAAGAGGAATATGGTCCCGACGATAATTATTCCTTCAGGTGTGGTCGTCCATGATGCAGCCGCCATGAGCGCTTCGTTCCCAAGCATCTTGCCTAAGACAAACAACCCCGGGCCTAGTCCCCACTGGATGACATAGGCGCTGGGTATTAGGGCAGCAAAAGAGAGGATTGACAACCAGAGCATGATCTCGGCTGGCCAAGCTATTGATGGGTGAAGGATCCTGCTTTGTGCAACATACGGAGATCCCGACCTCGGAAAAGTTGCGCTTATAAAGGCAAAAGCAGTCAGATAACCAAAGGCTCCAAAAAGAAAGGCCGCTATTGAGGCTATTGTTGGCGAGCCGCCGGGCACGGCATACCAGATGAACCACGCCGTAAAGGCTGGTGCGAATAATGGCACGACGCCGCTTATGTTAGCCATAAAATGCTCGATGACGCCGAATTCTCTTACAAGCCCCGTTGCCTCTCTCACGAAGACTCTGGTTTCGATAGATTTTTTATTACTCATGGGTCGTCGTCGTATTTTATGGACTGAGTTTGATATAAATCTTTTAGTATAAGACAATTATTTATATAGAGCCATAATATTATAATTGATTTGATATGATAATCGTTCCTGAAATGACGCAAGACGAGATGTTGCGGTATCTCTCTCAACCATTAATCGCCAAGATTGCTACAACTAATGTCGACGGCACACCCCAGCTCTCTCCCGTGTGGTTCATGTATGAAAACGGAGTATTCTATATATCGACATACGAAAAGGCATTAAAGGTCAGAAATATTAAGAGAGATAACCGTGTTGCATTGCTGATTGATTCAACTGACGGTGGAATAAAGTTGAAAGGAGTCTTAGTGAAGGGAATTGCTAAACTCATTTATGGTGATGAATGTAAAAAATCGAGAAGAAAATTTATGATAAGTATCTGACGAGCGAGATCACTAGTAAGGATGAGGTGGCTAGAATGTTTAAACAAGAAGCCCTCAGATCAACTGATTCAGTCTGCATAGAGGTCCGTCCCCTAAAAATTACTAGTTGGGACTATACCAAACTTAGACCCGAAGATATTAAAAGTGTGTAGCTTAATAATTCAGTTTATTAACAAGAATTATTCACTCACTAGCTAGGGGTGAAATATTGTGCGACTTTTAGGAAAAGTCTCGATAATAACGGGAGCCACTAGCGGCATAGGAGAAGCTACCGCTAAGCTATTCGCTAAAGAAGGGTCTAAAGTAGTCCTTGCTGGAAGGAATGAGGAAAGGGGAAACGCGCTAGCTGAAGAAATTAACAAAGAAGGATATGAAGCAATCTTTGTAAAAACCGATGTGTCGAGTTCTACTGATGTTCAAAATCTAATTAATAAGACCGTGGAGAAGTGGGGTAAAATTGATGTTTTGTTCAATAATGCAGGAATCGAGATTGATGGATTTGTGGCTGACTACAACGAAGAAGATTGGGACAAAGTGGTAGATACAAACTTAAAGGGTGCTTTCCTATGCTCAAAATACTGCTTTAAACAGATGATTAAACAGGGTACTGGCGGCTCGATAATTAACAATTCATCAGTCTTAGGTATCGTAAGCCTGCCAGGCTGTAGTGCCTACTCAGCTTCAAAGAGCGGACTGATTGGGCTAACTAGAGCGCTGGCCCTAGATGGTGCTCCGTATAAAATTAGAGTAAATTGTCTTTGCCCTGGCTTTATACTGACTAGGCTGACTGAGCAATACATCGATAAGAAGAATCCTGAGAAGTATCTTGAAACTGTTGGAAGGCTCCACCCAATTGGCAGAATAGGAAGACCTGAGGAAGTAGCTTATGCAGCCCTTTTCTTAGCCTCAGACGAGTCATCATTCATAACTGGAGCCGTCATACCCGTTGATGGCGGAATAACCGCCACCGAGCTCGAATACGTCCTAACCCTCTACAAACTTTATTGAATTTTTGGAACTAAATTTTACAATATTTCTTTGATGGAATTTAATGTTGCTTAGTGTTTGGTTTGAATCAGTTCAGCAGCATTGAGTTTAAGGTAACTGTAATTGAGCTTGTCGCCATTGCTACTGCGGCGAATACTGGGTTAAACATTATTCCGAGGGGATATAGTATTCCTGCAGCGACGGGTATTAGCACAACGTTGTAGATGAAAGCCCAGAAGAGGTTCTCCTTCATCTTTCGAACAACCTTTCTAGAGAGATCTATCGCTACGACTATGTCTCTTAAGTCATTTTTTACTAGGATTATTCCGCCGGTCTCTCTGGCAATGTCTGTACCGCTTCCTATCGCAATCCCAACGTCAGCCTCGGCCAATGCAGGTGCGTCGTTAATTCCATCACCCACCATGGCGACGATCCTTCCTTCCTCTCTCAGTCTCCTTACGATGCGGGCCTTATCAGTCGGTAATACTTCTGCAAAGACAATGTCTATTCCCAGCTTTCTGGCTATTGCGTTGGCTGCCCTGCTATTGTCACCTGTAAGCAGCGCAACCTTAATGCCCATTAACTTAAGTCTGTCGACGACCTCGGCTGCACTCTCCTTAATTGTGTCTGAAAAGGCCATAATTCCCACAACTCGATTGTCAAATCCGAGTAGTATCGCTGTCTTTCCATCCTCTTCAAGTGCTTTAACCCTCTCTATGATGTATCCATCAACATTTAGACCGGAACTCTTCACAAGCCTTAGATTGCCGAGGAGAACCCTATGCCCGTCTATCGAAGCACGTAAACCATGACCCGGCACTTCCTCAAATGCATCAATAGTACGCGGTGTATTAATCCCCCTAGAGCTAGCCAACCTCCTTACGGCTTCGCTTAGTGGATGCCTAGAACCACTCTCTAACGTGAGAGCCAATTCTAAGACTTCGTTTTCGGCAAATCCGTCAAGAGCTATAATGTCAGTAACTCTTAGCTCACCCTTGGTTAGCGTACCGGTCTTATCAAAAACTATTAAATCAATTTTACTAAGCTTCTCTAGATATTCTCCGCTCTTAATCAGGATTCCATGCTGAGCGCTCCTACTCGCGCCTATCATTATGGCGGCTGGAGTAGCGATTCCGAGCGCGCAGGGACACGCAATTATTAAAACAGAAATCAATGACATAAGGGCTATCCCAAATGGTTGACCAGCTATCAAATACCAGAATATAAATGAGGAGATAGCAACAACTATAACTATCGGAACAAAGTATGCAGCTACTCTGTCTGCAAGGCGCTGCATAGGCGCCCTAGTCAATATGGCTTCTTCAACCATCTTCACTATCTGGGACAACATGGTATCTGCGCCGACCTTGGTCGCCCTTACCTTGAGTACTCCACTCATGTTGATAGTGCCTCCGATGACTTCGTCGCCGACCTTCTTCTCGACCGGCATACTCTCTCCAGTGATCATGCTTTGATCAATGTATGAATGACCATCAACGACTACGCCGTCTACAGGAACTCTCTCGCCGGGGCGCACGACTAATAATTCACCTACCACGACCTGCTCAACCGGTATTTTTCTCTCCTCGCCATCCCTTAGGACTGTCGCCATCTTGGGCTGTAGATCAACCAACTTTCTTACAGCCTCGGTGGCCTTGCCCTTGACTATTTGCTCCATCACTCTTCCGAGAAGGACGAAGCCTATAATTAGCCCTGACTCTGTGAAGTATACTTCAGGACCACCGGTAGCGATTCTTGGAAAAATGCTTGGAAATAGATTTAGGGCCTGTAGCATGTATAACGTGCTGTATAGCCACGCAGTAGTCGTTCCAATAGCGATTAGACTATCCATGTTTGCCTGTCTGGTCTTAATGGCGTCCCAAGTGCCTTCGTAGAATTTCCAGCCAGCTATGAATTGGATCGGCGTAGCAAGGAGGAATAGCAATAAATAATTATGCAGAGGCCAATTTACTGGATAGATATACTCAAAGAACGCTGTTAATCCTCCCAGCATTAACGCTATGGCAGCCAAAATTTTTAGTTGGCGAAGTTCTCTCTCCGGAGCGAGGAAGGCGTTGAGGCAATTTTTGCTGCAGAAGTAATATGTGACATCTCCTCTTTTTAACTTGAAGGGCGTCTTATCCTCATCAACATACATCCCACAGACTAAGTCTTTTGCCAATCTCTCACGATATCTAACCCACCTCACTATTTAGGCGTCATGTATACATTGCAGTGAATTGTAGCAGAATGGAATTAACGCTTCTTAGGATGATGGTAGCAGTGCCTTTAGATTGTTCATCAAGCACTCTAAAGCCGGTAGAGCACTCAACATCCAACCAAAAATATATGTTTAAATATGGGTCCCTTAGCTGTAGAACAAAGGGTGTCTGAATCGATTACATCGAATTACTCGACACAACGCTCAGAGACGGCGCACAGACTAGGGGCATCTCTTTCACCCTAAATGATAAACTAAAGATTGTTGAGCTACTAGACGATTTAGGCATAGACATCATTGAGGCGGGATGGCCCGGCTCAAATCCGAAAGACTCGGAGTTCTATAGACTTGCCAGAGAAATTAAACTTAGTCACAGTAGACTTGCGGCTTTTGGAAGTACCCGCAGATTAGACGTAAGGGTCGAGGACGACTTGACGATGAATAGTATACTCAAATCTGAGGTCCCAGTGGCTGTTATTTTCGGTAAGGCCTGGACACTGCATGTCAGAGAAGTCCTCCGATGCACAGAGGAAGAAAACAAGAAGATTATAGAGGATTCGGTCAGCTACCTGAAGGATCATGGCCTTGAAGTCATCTTTGATGCCGAGCATTTCTTTGATGGCTGGAAAGAGTCGAGCAGTTATGCATTAGATGTCTTGAAGACCGCCTACGAGTCAGGCGCACGCACAGTTGTCTTATGTGATACGAATGGCGGAACATTGCCGACCGAGCTGAGAGACATCGTCAGACAAGTAAGGAGCGTTTTCAAAGGAACGTTAGGGATTCATGCCCATAACGATGCTGGAGCAGCAGTTGCTAATTCACTCGTCGCAGTAGATGAGGGAGCACGTCACGTTCAAGGCACGATAATCGGATTAGGTGAAAGATGTGGAAATGCAGACCTTACAGTGCTGATACCATCACTATCATTAAAGTTAGGCTATAATATGCTAGGAGGAAAAGCGAGGGAAAAATTGAGAAGACTAACCGAGATTGCATACCATGTAGCGGACCTGCTGAACGTTAGTATTAATCCAAATCATCCATACATCGGTCGACACGCATTCGCGCATAAGGCCGGCGTTCACGTTGACGCTATCTTGAAAAATCCAAAGACATACGAACATATAGACCCTACTTTAGTGGGGAATGAAAGATTATTATCGATCTCAGAATTATCTGGCCGATCAGCCCTAAACTACTTTGCTGAGAAGTTGGGAATTAAGCTATCTAAAGACGAGTTAGACGCGGCGCTTAGAGAAATAAAAGAACTGGAGGCCATGGGCTACCAGTTGGAGGCTGCCGACGCAACTATTTCATTGATAATTCTAAAAGTGACGAAGCGGTTGCCGAGGTTCTTTAGCGTTAGGACATGGTGGGTAGAAACACTAGACCTTGGCAGGGTCTTCTCGAGAGCAATCGTGTCTATCGATGTGAACAACGAGACGGTTACGGCGATGGGCGAGGGCGTCGGCCCCGTCCATGCACTCGACGAGGCGATAAAATCCGCCATCTCAAAGAAATTCCCAGAGCTCGCCGATATCAAGCTCGTAAACTACAAAGTAACTGTGCTTGACAGTAACGATGGGACCGCTGCTACCGTAAGGGTTTATACTGAATTCATATTTGGGGATAAAAACTGGGCTACAACCGCAGTCTCTCGAAACATTGTTGAGGCCAGCTTGAAGGCCATTCTAGATGGGTACATATACATGCTGGCCACAATGAGTGGTGGACGAAGCTATCAAATTTAAATACCAGCAATGTGGAAGAATCATCAACGTGGTGAGAATTGGGGGATTTAGTTTGGCGGTATAATGCGCACAATTCGTCAGAGAGCCAAGCCAATACTTCTGAAAAAGATTGATTTACCCCTCGACCCGCTTGAGTTGTACTCATCTGTTTCAAGGGACAGCGAGTATGCTTTTCTCCTAGAATCTGTATCTGGTCCAGAGAAACTGTCGGAGTTCTCATTCATTGGTTTTGAGCCTATAGCGATCTTTAACGCAACCAATGGTGCATGTACCATCGAGGACAGGCAGAGTGGCGATATTTTTGAGATAGAAACCACCGACCCACTCGAAATACTAGGAAAACTATTGACTGGTAATTCGTATCCAAGTTATGGGTTCAGGTTTGTTGGCGGCGCAGTCGGATACGTATCTTACGAGTCAATCAAGTACTGGGAAAAAATTGATCTAAGATCCGAGAAAAACTCAGATTTCCCAGACATGGAGTTCGGCATATACAATAATGGAATAATAATTGATCATAGGATGGGTGAGGCGTATATCTTTGGCCCCTCTGTCGATGATGAGAGTATCGCCGCAAGCTTTAAGAATAAAACAGCTAGATTCGAAGACCACGTCAAGCTAGTAGACGCAAAGCCATGCATGGCTAAAAACGAGTTTGAGAGAATTGTGCTTAAGGCAAAAGAATACATAGAGGAGGGCGACATATTTCAGGTTGTACTCTCGAAGAAATACAGAGTAGAATATGATGGTTCGTTAGACGCTTTCTATAGAAGATTAAGAAAACTCAATCCCTCCCCATACATGTACATACTAAAGATGGGCCAGAGGAAGATCGTTGGGTCCAGCCCAGAGATGTTATTCAGGGTTGAGGGGACACGGGTCGAGACATTCCCGATTGCTGGTACCAGGCCCATTACTGGCGATCAAGAACTAGACGAGAAACTATCTAATGAATTAGTGTCGGATGAAAAAGAGAGGGCAGAACACGCGATGCTAGTTGACCTCTCTCGAAATGATTTAGGACGCGTATGCAGGTTTGGCACCGTAAAAGTAGAGGAACTTATGAAGATACATAGATTTAGTCATGTACAGCACATGGTCTCGCATGTCTCCGGTGAACTAAGATTTGGCTATAATTCTCTCGACGTATTGAGAGCGTTATTTCCGGCGGGTACAGTGACGGGCGCGCCGAAGATTAGGGCTATGGAGATAATTGAAGAATTAGAAAATGACAGAAGGGGGCCTTATGCTGGATGTGTCGGATACATATCATTTAATGGATGTGCCGACTTCGCAATAACGATAAGAACTCTCGTCAGTCCTCGTAAAGGAGTTGGATATATTCAATCAGGCGCTGGAATAGTTGCAGACTCATCACCTGAGAACGAGTGGTACGAAACTGAGCATAAAGCCCGCGCATTGTTAAACGCCTTAAAGGGTGAGCAGCATTATGAAGGTGCTAATAATCGATAACTACGACTCATTCGTATACAACTTAGCTCAATACGTAGGCGAGCTCGGAGCACTTCCAATAGTTGTCAGGAATAATGAAATAACACTAGGCGATGTCTTAAATCTAAATCCAGACGCAATTATTATCTCTCCGGGGCCGGGCAATCCCGCAAATCCGAGATATTTCGGAATATCGGGCAGCATAATAAAGGAGCTCTCGGGCAGCTTACCAATTCTCGGAGTATGTCTTGGTCACCAGGGAATAGTGCATTGTTTTGGAGGGGCGATAATTAAAGCAAAGAGGCTGATGCACGGCAAACCAAGCATGGTTATGCACAATGGCGTAGACATATTCGAGGGCGTTAAAAATCCTTTCAGGGCTATGCGTTATCACTCATTAGCCGTACATAGTGACCTACCATCATGCCTAGTAGTGACCGCTATCTCGCTTGACGATAACGAGATAATGGGAATAAAACATAGAGAATATCAGCTATACGGCCTTCAGTTCCACCCAGAGTCAATTTTCACCGAGGATGGAAAGAAAATACTGTTTAACTTTCTGAGCCTGGCTAAAAAATGAAAGCCATATTTTAACCAACACAAATATAAATATGGAAAAAGAGTCAATAGAGTTAGGATTAGCTACATGAGCCAAATTAATTCATTGAAAAAATTAGTCTCGAGTATTAGGAGTGGACCTGCCCCACATTTTGAAGTGGTCCACGCAATCATGGCTATACGGATCATTGGAGATCATCCGGGTATTGGGAGGAAAGAATTGTCAAGAAGGCTGGGACTAGGCGAGGGAAGCGTCAGGACACTGCTAAGCAAGTTGAAGAGCAATGATTTAGTCACAATCACTAAGGAGGGCTGTACCCTCTCAGCTAATGGAATAGAGATCTACAACTGGCTAAACGAAAAGATATCACCCATATACGAGATCGATCTAAGAGAAATCTGGGAGCACCAATTCTCGGTAGGAATAGTAGTAAAGAATGGTGAGCGTCTAGTTAAGAGAGGGATAGAACAGAGAGATGCAGCTATCAAATTCGGTGCAGCTGGCGCCATGACGTTGATACTCAAGTCAGGAAAGTTGTTAATGCCAGAAATTACTAACTTATCGGAGGAATTTCCCGAGTTTGCCTCCAAAGTCATCGATAATTTTTTCCTCAAAGAGGGAGATGTATTAATTATTGCTGGAGCGAGCAATATTTACGATGCGTCTTACGGCGCGCTTGCAGCTTCATTACTGACCTTGGGAGTCCTCACTAATCCTTAAACAGGTCGTATGTTTTCAGTCGATCTTTATTCTAACGCCCTTCTCTTTTTTGGGGATTCTGATTTCTAATACTCCTTCTCTAAACTTCGCCTTTGTTTCTTCAGCGGATATCTCGATTGGTAGCTCTAGGTCTAGCTTGTAGCAGGTCGCATTGACTCTACAATACCTTCTAAGCTCATACTCATAGCTACATGGTGCATATACGTGAAGTTCATTTTTATGCACCTCTAGCTTGACGTTCTCCTTCTCCACGCCTGGAAGGTCTACTGTCACTCTGAACTCGTCTGGAAACTCTTGGACGTCATACAGAGGTTCTAAACATCTAGATGAGACCTCGGATTCTTTAAGTCTCGTTAACATCCACTCTATCTCTTGGTCAATGTCACTTTCAATTTCTCTGATTATGTCGAACAGTGATTTTCTCCTGCGCATCAAGGCCATGCTCACCTAATATATTGAGGAGTTGCCTCGAGCTCTAAGCCCTTAGGAATCCTAGCCATACTGGCAGTTGTGCGCCGCATCAAATCTCTTAGCTGAATCTTTAGCTTCTCTGCCTGTTCCCTAAGTGGATCTACTGAGACGTTAAGTCCCAAGAGCTTATTCAGGAAAACTACTACCTCAGCAGCCGCGCCCGGGTCAGGATAGTTCATGTGGCTCTGAGCCAAAGCTACTAGTACTTTAACGCCTAATCTAGATGCATTCCGCAGCAGTGCTGCCTTCATCCCAGTGATGAACCCATTCTCAAATTGAGTGGAATAGCCGGTTTCAAGAGCCTTTCTTTGGATCTCTTCATCGTTTGAGACGACGTAGATCTCTGGTTTTTCAATTTCAAGCCTATTTGGCTCTGGTATGCCGCCAACGCTGATTATGGTTGAGTTAATAGTCTGCCCAATCTCGAGTATGGAGTTTGCTGTTGACCATATGCTTTGAGGCGGCACCGGGACGTCTGAAAAAACCATGCATGTCTCGTTAGGCCCATCTCTGCAGAGATATAGTCTGCATGGCTCCAATACTTTAGAACCCTGTATAGTGACTATTGGAGGTAGGTCTTCGATCTCAAGATACCCCACTAGTTCAGACTGCAGGTTGGAGATGAAGTAAGACGACGCTATTGTGCCGACAAGCCCCACGTCGGGCAACCCCTCGATTAATGGCACTCCTTTACCCTTTATTTTCCCGTCGATTAGAAAGTTCTTATCTTTATTCATTTTTCCCCCTAGAGCAATAATTTCGGCAGATAGGATATAACTATTTCGTACCAATATTGATGAAGATCCTAAAACCTAAAATAAAACGAGATAATAAATGGAAAGTAATGGTTATCCTCAAAGATAAGGATCGAGAATTTGTAAGGTCTAAATTTGAAAAAGAACTTGAGGGAGAGGTGCGGATCATTTATTTTACGCAGGACTTTGAGTGCGAATACTGTGCCGAGACCGGAGAGCTACTAAAAGAGGTCGCCTCTCTAAGCAACAAGATTAGAATGGAGACCTATGATTTTGAACGTGACCAAGATAAGGCAAGGAAGTGGAACATCGATAAAATTCCGGCAACATTGCTTTTCGGCCAACGAGAATACGGAGTCAGATTCTTCGGCGTCCCGAGTGGCTACGAATTCGCAACACTGCTGGAGGACATAGTAGATGTATCGAGGGGCGTGAGCAGGCTTTCTCGACAGACAAAGGAGGCATTAGCAAGCATTAGGGTGCCTATTCACATCAAGGTATTCGTGACGCCAACGTGTCCCTACTGTCCTAGAGCCGTCAGGATTGCGCATCAAATGGCCATCGAGACGGAATACGTGACTGCCGATATGATCGAGGCCATAGAGTTCCCACAGCTGGCAAATAAATACGGAGTGATGGCCGTGCCCAAAGTCATCATTAACGACCTAGTATCGTTTGAGGGAGCGCTACCAGAGCCACAATTCCTCCACTACGTCATGCATGCAATCGAGCATGTCTAGACTCGATAAGAAGGCCGTGGCAAAAGAGATCGATAGACTATTCAATCTAGCACTCAGCTCTGAGGACGAACTATTAAAAAGATCTGCGATAAGACACGCAGTAGCGCTTTCTAGAAGTGTTAGAGTTAAGATACCGAAGAAATACTCACTATTCATTTGCAGAAAGTGCCTTTCATTATTATCATCTTCGAAGAGTGCGAGGATTAGAGTGAGGAAAAATAGAAACTGGCAGATGGTTATTAGATGTTTAACATGCGGCTCAGTCAAAAGAATACCGCTTAAGCGCTAGCCTTTATGCTCTGGCACTCTGCCGAGAAGTGATATCCGCTCAACCAGGCGACGGTTTTCCTCTCTTATTCTTTCAATCTCGTCCCTCAGCGCCTTATACTCTACACCCTTCTCCAAGTTTTTCCTAATTTTTTCCGCAGCGTCCCTAGCAGATCGCCTAACCATCTCCATTAGATCGCTTTCAGCCATTTTTTCGAGAATAGGAATGATCTCAGGGGCCATGAGTTCTTTACACGCAGCCACTACTGCCTGTCTAACCCTGTAGTTCTCGTCCCTAGAGTATTCTTGAAGTATTTTTATCACCTCACGCCTTCCGGGAAACTTGCCTAGAGACGTAATCGCCGCGCTTCTAACAATGTTGGGCTTATCCTCGTAGGAATACTCTAATATAGTCTTTAGGCATCTCTCATCTCCAATCTCAGCCAAACCTCTCAATACACCGATAGTAATAGCGTAGTTGTGAGATGGTTCGTTGATAAATTTTAACAAATAGTCATAAACATTTTCCCGCCTCATCTTGCCGAGACTAATAGCGGCAGACTGCCTAACATAATAACTCTCATCAACATCTGCTAAAACTTTTTTCAAGGCATCACAGACTCTATCATCTCTATAATTGCCAAGTGCATCGCATATAGCTCTCCTCACCTTCGGGTGCTTAATACTACTCAAAGCACTGAGAAGCGCCTCCCTAGCCATTTCAGTGCGAGTCTCTCCCAGCGCCTTCGCAGCCTCAGCCGCAACTCCCCAGAAATCATCCTTAAGCATGGCTTGGCTAAGCACCTCAACTGCCCTGAGATCGCCAATTGATCCCAGCGCCCTCGCAGCCTGTACTTTGCAGTACACATGTTTATCGCTTAGAAGAATTTTCGCCCACTGTTCGGCTGTTCTTTGATATTCAATTGTTTTGAATGCCTCAAAAAATGGGTCGACACAAATATAGTCAGGGCGAGCATCAAGATCAAACACATATACGGCTTCTCTCTCATTCAAGTCGATGGTATATTCTTTGACTGTCTCGCCTATTTTTATGTGGATCTTAAGCGGGAGAATATACGTGTTTAACGAGTCGTCGCCCTGAATCTGCTTTATTCTAATCAATAGCTTCTTGCTCTCGTCCTTCCACTCCTCTTCTACTTTGAGCGCTGGATGACCAGAATTATAAAAGAACTGCTCAAAAAACCACTCTAAATTTTTTCCTGAGACCTCCTCCATCGTCTTTCTAAAATCCTCTGTGTCTGCTACGCCGTATTCAAACTTCTTCAAAAACTTGTTGAGGCCCTTCCTGAAAGCTTCTTCACCGAGGAGTGAACGCAGCATGTTTAGTATTAGTCCACCCTTGGGATATGAATGCGAATCAAAAAGCTCGTTTGAGTATTTGTAGATGCGCATTACTATTGGACGTGCATACCTGTCGCGATACTCATTTAGATAATCATCCATGTCCCTGATCAGTTCATATATGAATTCCTGTTCTCCCTTGTCATGTCTTACGAATAAGTTCTCAAGCAGAGTTGCCATGCTCTCATTCAACCAGATATGTGGCCAGTCCTTACAAGTGACTAGGTCGCCGAACCATTGATGAGCTGCCTCATGTGCTACGAGTGGATCGCTCGAATAATCCAAGTGCGCCTTTTCGTCATGCAGTGTCAAGTCAGTCAAGGTAGTTGCCGTCACATTCTCCATGCCTCCGAAAATGAATTCGTGGACAGCCACCTGATCATACTTTGAGTATGGATATGGATAATCTAAGTAATTTGAGTAGAACTCAAGGATTTTTGCAGTCTTCGAGAAGCTTAAGTGTGCCTTGTCCTTCCAGCCCATTGGAACATAGTAGCCTAACTTCACATTACCATACACCTCCTTTATCTCATCAAATATTCCTACTACAATGCTGAAAAGATAAGGCGAGCAAGGTTTATCGAGTCTCCAGTGCCAGACTGACCATTTATCATTGTTATTGACGCTGAGCAGTTCTCCGTTAGAAATAACGGTATAACCCTTGGGAACGTACGCGATTAGCTCGAAGGTGTGTTTTATGCTTGGGTGATCAAGTATTGGCATCCAGTACCTATTATGCTCTGTCTCACCCTGACTCCAAACTTGTGGGGGCCTATTTGGATGGGCTTTTGAAGGCAGAATAAAGTATAGCCCTTTACGTGGCTTAGCGTGGTATTTGATGATAAGCTTTGGATGCTTATCGGCTACTTCTACGTGGAGCTTATTTCCATCATATCGCCAGTCCTTCACCTCGGGCTTGCCAGACACAGAGTCAATCACGAGCTCCACGCCGTCGAATGAGACCCACCTAGTCTGCTCATTAGTTATCTCTAAATCAATTTCAGCCTCTCCATCAATAGATCTACTCTCCATGTCGAGCCAGAGAGATAGCTTATAGTGCTTTATCCTGTGGTCATAGCTTGGAGGATATTTAGCATCATAGTCAGGATAGACAAATCCCCTCCCAGGCTTAGCGAAAGGATAAATCGTCACCATGTCAAGAATAAACAAACTTAGATTATTTAAACTAATCCTCGACATTTCTTACTCAGAAGTGCAAATAATTGTAATAAAAATCGGTATAAATCTGAGCTCTGATAAATGTCACTACAGCTGCGGAAGGTGTTTGATCTTGACGTCAGTCTTAAAGGTAGTTAATTTATGGGTTAGCGTTAATAATAAACAGATTCTAAAAGGACTAAACTTAGAGGTTAGGCAGGGTGAAATAAGGGCCCTTATGGGCCCGAATGGTAGTGGTAAGAGCACTGCGGCATACGTGATTATGGGTCATCCAGGCTACGTTGTCGAGAGAGGTGATATAACGCTTGATGGAGAGAGCATTCTACCACTCCCACCGGACCAGAGGGCTAAAAGAGGCATATTCCTAGCTTTTCAGTCACCAGTAGAGATCCCCGGAGTGACCTTGGCAAACTTCCTGAGGAGAGCCTACCTCTCAGTAAAGGCAAAGGATGATGAGGCAAAAAAATTATCAATAAGCGAGTTTCAGAACTTACTAAGTAAGAATCTTCAGTTATTACAGATGGATACGTCATTCATCAGAAGATACCTGAATGAAAACTTTTCAGGAGGAGAGAAAAAGAGATCGGAAATCGTTCAGCTCGCAACGCTAAGACCAAAGATAGCAATCTTAGACGAGACAGACTCAGGACTAGATATTGATAGTGTCAAGATAGTGGCTAATGCAGTTGAAAAACTTGTACGCGAAGAAAACATGGGTGTTCTTGTCATTACTCACTATGCTAGAGTTTTAAACTACTTAAGGCCAGACTACGTTCACGTAATGTTTGATGGCAGAATCGTTGCCTCTGGAGGGTTTGAGCTGGCCGAACAGTTAGAGAAGACTGGATATAAGGGATTCGAAGCAGGGCTACAACAGTAAGACGGGCTGATTTTTAGAGTTTCTTCGCTTAGTGGCTAGGTTTTTCATGATTCTAAACACTTAAATTATGCCTATTGGTTTTGAGGCATTGATGGTTATGGAGCCCAGAATAATCCACGTAGTTGAAGAAGAAGAGGAATGGGAGGAAGAAGAATGGGAAGAAGAGGAAGAAGAATTCGAAGAAGACTTTGAAGAGGAAGAATTCGAGTTCGAAGAAGAGGAAGAGACCTAAAAGGGAAAGACGCGGGATTAAACCCAAAACACTTCCTTTTTTGGGTAATTTGTTGATTCATTCTTTCGGCAAGATTAATACAGGTACGCTTACATCGTCAAGTACTCTTTGACTCACGCTTTTGAATAACTTTAGTCCAACCCTCCCCCAAAATCCTCTCGGCCTTCGAAATAATACTACCATGCTGTACCCACCATTCTTCACTTCTTCCACTATTCCTGATACGATATCTCTGCTTACCGCTACTTTCACTTTGGCTTCATATCCATATTCTTTCAGGTAATCGCTCAACTCTTCGAGTATCTTTTTGTGGCTTTCAATCATTTTTAAAGCCACGTCATCATAAGTTGCCGTTGATTGAGGAAGCTCGATTATGTTTAACAAGGTGTAATCAGCTTCCTTCCATTGAAGGAGACGGAGCGCGCTTAGAACTCTTCTATGATCAATATTCGTGGACACGGGAATTAAGACACGCCTCATGCCAATTTACTCATGAGTAACTACTCCATCCTTTTTATGGATGTGCAGGACTATAGAAGTTACGGTGCTTTTGATGCCTGGTATTTTCAGCACTTTGTCCTTGAGCAACTCTCGGAATGATTCTATGTTTGCTGTGTTTATTATGGCTATTATGTCGAACTCGCCCGTTACTTCGAAGACGTCGAGCGCTTCTGGCAGCTTGGTGATTTCTTCTGCAACTTTTTCTAACTGGTTAGACTCGACGAATATGTGGAGTATAGCTTTTATCCCCCCTCTTAATGATCGGTTAGACATCTCGACAATCCTTAAACATGCGGTCATATAATAATGTTGATTTTGCCTAGAGAGGTGGATAAATCTATATTTATATGACACTCTATATTTGTATGGTATGCTATGCCTAAACTATATGAAAGGAACGTGCAGCAGCTTAGTGGGAGCTCCTACATCATGACTCTTCCCAAGGACTGGGTGCTCGAGAGTAGGCTGTAAAAAGGGCGCATCTGTCCTCCTGGCCGTAGAGCCATATTAGGATAACGCCAGCCTTAGTATTGATAAGATAAACGAGGACCAACTAGAAGATGCAGTAAAGTGGACATTCATATCTGGTCTTGACGAGCTGATAATCACTCAAGCAGGGGGAATTACAAATAAGTCTAGAAGCATAATTCGTATATTAAGAATTATGATACCGGGAATGATCATTTCACACGAGGTTGACGAGAGAATTAAGATTGAGTTTACTGAATTGACATTCCATGCCTTCACTTAGTGCTTAAGGGCGTTTCTCCAGTTGGTCGAGAGAACCCTGTACACAGCTGCTAACTACTTGAAGAAGAAGGACGGAGAAGACATGGAGTTGTCGACAATCACCGAAGAAAGTATTGGGTATTCACTTATCCTATCTAGGTTTGTTGCAAAGTCGATTACTAGTCCTTTTCTAAATGTTTCTACCGTGAAAATATATGGATTATCAACAATTGCAGTCGTTGCCATTAAGCTGATGGATGCTATGACTGAACTAGTGGAGCACGTGAGAAGAAACAAATCAAAATCGATTGACGTGGTAGGCCCAATAAAAAAATGGCCGGCATTCTTAATAGGATAATCCAGTCACTCAATGATTTGCCAAAAAAATCGAGGCGGCGAGTCTATTATAGAATTTATGAATCAAGTGAAATTAGTTGGAGAGAAAATTAGACAGCTTGAGTTAGATTCTGGGGGTCAAGATTGTGTTGGCGAATATTTGTGAGAAAGTTCAAAATATGTTCAGGTTTATCACCAATTACTATTTAGTCTCTGCTATCTATCCTGACTGACTACAAATATATCTATTACGACGTGGATTTTACTAGCTGAGTAACTCTTAACGACTCTGCTTGTTAGAATATCTGTAGTAAAACCCATGCTTGAATTCAGGCTTTGTATTTTTTGTTTCAGCTGTTCAATCTCGTCCCTCTTTATTAATTGATGTAGATGAATGATCCCGCCGGACTCTCCCAACATTCGCAAGGCATAGGGAAGAAAATCAGCAAATCCGTAAAAATATCCCATAATGACTCTATCAGCTTTTGTCTTTAGCTTTGATGATAATTCTCTACAGTCGGATAGGTATGGTATGACTATGTCTTCTACATTGTTTAGTCTGATGTTTCTGAGTAGGTACTCATATGCTGTTGGGTTTATCTCTACGGCGTGGATTAGCCTGGGCCTCGCATGGACAGCTATCGGTAGTGTGAACTGCCCAACTCCTGCAAACATGTCAACAACTATTTCCCAGCTCCTGACTAGGCTAGCAACTCTCAGCCTCTCGAATTGATTACCTAGACTAAACATCAACTTGGATGGGTCTAAGCAGTAATGCACCCCGTACTCCGTATGCATGATTGTTTCAGGCAATTTGCCCCATAACAACTCGACTTCCGGCTCCCGATATTCGCCATAGATCCCCCTGTATCCCAAAACAGCTACTATGTGCGGATTATCAGCGACTATTTTCTGGACGATCTCTTCTAAACCCGGTTGTTTTATGTCTACTCGAACAATCGCTACGTTGCCTAATTTTTTATACTTAATGGGCATCCTTCCCCAACACTCACAGCAAAAGTATCTTTAAATAATATCTCTTAGCCAATATATTTGTTGAGTGCGAAAAAATCAGTGAAAAAAGAGACTGCAAAAGCAAAAGGACCGGAAAAGAAAATCGGAACAATAGCTGCGCCGCCGCTCTCAGAGTTAGAGGCTTATGTCCGGACACAACCCTACATCACTCCCTACGTCCTCTCAGAAAAATATGGTCTGAGGTTATCGATAGCAAAGGATCTGCTCAGCTCGCTGATGAAGAAGGGTGTCATAAACTTAGTGACGGGCACGAATAGGGTTAGGATTTATGCACCAGTATCGCCTCAGACACCTGCCTCAGTTAAGCGTGGGGCCCAGCCAGTAAAGAAAGCAGAGGAAGAACCAGTCCAAGTAGAGGAAATTATTGCTAAGGAAAAGAAGGCCCAGAAGGGTAAAGGAAAGAAGAAAAAATGAGAATAGTTTAATCCCTCGCTTTAATTTTAACCCTGGATCCTTGAGCGGCACTACTAAGAGTTGAGAGCCCTTCTTTTACGGAGCCGATTTTTACTGACTGTGGCCAGGCGGGTCTTTCTTCTAACAGAATAAGTATCGAGTTGTTTGCTGGCCAATACAGAATATCGCCCCTACTAATTTTACTTACCTGTTTTTCAGACCCCCTAATTATATCGACGTTAATGCTGATCTGCAAGGTATTTTCTTTAATGACCGCTACTCCGTCGATCGGTAATTTCTTTACGATTTCGTCGAAAGTCATGGGCGCTAAGTATCTCTTGAGCTCTCCCCTCGCGACGCCTGCACCCTCTACCTCTATATCGATCCCGACGCTTAGCCTATGTCTAGCCGTCATGTCTTTTGAGACTCCTTGGACTCTGGCTGAGACTGCTGATATATAACGGCGCCGATTTCCTGAGCTGTCTTCCTCAACTCGTCCATCTTATTCCTAATTGATTGAATATCCCTTTTAGAGACCGCATCCTTCAGGGACTTCATCGCATTCTCGACTTTTTGCTTCGTTTCTTGTGGTATCTTGTCACCAAACTCGCTAAGCGCCTTCTCAACGCTGTAGATGAGTGATTCGGCGTCATTTATCAGCACGGCTTCCTCTTTCTTTCGTTTATCTTCCTCTGCATATTTTTCAGCCTCCTTTATCATCCGCTCTATATCCTCTTTAGACAGTCTGTGAGGAGCAGTTATCTTTACGCTCATCTCTTTGTTTGTCCCGAGGTCTTTGGCAGTTACTGTCAGGATGCCGTCGGCATTTATGTCAAAGGTAACTTCTATCTTAGGTACGCCACGCGGCGCCGGGGGTATGCCTGAGAGAGTAAACCTGCCAAGAGAGACATTATCTGCCGCCATGGGCCTTTCACCCTGGACTACATGGATCTCGACTGCCGTCTGAAAGTCAGTAGCAGTGGTGAAGATCTTGCTTCTCCTCACGGGTATTGTGGTATTGCGCTCAATTATGGGCTCTACCAACCCGCCGAGGACCTCTACTCCTAGCGTTAGCGGTGTGACGTCGAGCAACACTATGTCTTTGCCCTTAAGTTCGCCTGAAAGTATGGCGGCCTGGATAGCCGCGCCCATAGCGACACACTCCATTGGGTCAACACCCCTCTCCGGCTCCTTCCCAAGTGTTTTCTTAATAAATTCTCGGACGATAGGCATCCTAGTCGGTCCTCCCACGAGTATTATCTTGTCAATATCTTCAGGCTTGAGTTTGGCGTCGCTTAGAGCCTGCATCAACGGGCCCCTACACCTCTCAATTATCGGTGAGACAAGCTCCTCAAGCTTAGCCCTAGTCAAGGTCATCGTAAGGTGTTTTGGCCCACTACTGTCATATGCAATGAATGGAAGATTAATTTCGGTCTCCAAAACTGATGATAACTCAATTTTCGCCTTCTCAGCCGCCTCTCTAATCCTATTCATCGCTACTGGATCCTTACTCAGATCTATGTTTGTTTCCTCCTTGAATTTCCTAAGAATGTAGTTAACTATTGCTTCATCCATGTCTCGTCCTCCAAGCTGAGTGTCGCCAGACGTTGCCTTTACTTCAAAAACGCCTCCGCCGAACTCCATTATCGTGACGTCAAGAGTGCCGCCTCCGAAGTCAAACACAAGTATTCTCATTTCTTTTTCAAGCTTATCGAGGCCATAGGCCAGCGCTGCTGCGGTAGGCTCATTGATGATTCTTACGACTTCCAGCCCCGCGATGGCGGCTGCATCCTTTGTCGCTTGTCTTTGATTATCGTTAAAATAGGCTGGGACAGTAATGACTGCCTTCTTTACTTCCTCGCCGAGAAAGGCCTCTGCGTCTCTCTTAATCTTCTGTAGTAGAAAAGCCGAGAGTTGCTGAGGTGTAAATTCTTTATCATGCAGCTTGTATTTGTAGTCCGTGCCCATCTTTCTTTTGAATCCGGTGACGGTGCCCTCGGGGTTGGTCAGCATCTGCCTCCTAGCCGGCTCGCCGACGAGAAGCTGCCCATCCCTAGTAATGGCAACATAGGAGGGAAATGCCTTGCCATACATAGTGACGCCTTCACTACTAGGTATCATCGTCGGCCTTCCGCCGATGACGACGGCCGCCGCCGAATTACTAGTACCCAGATCGATACCAATAATCTTCTCAGGCAAAGCTATCCACCCAATATGTAATTAATCCGCCACTTAAATATAAAAACACCCTAAAATAAGTATAAATTTTCACAAAAATCAAAGAATGAGGTACAACGAAAAAATATTAAGCCTAAATCCCATAAACTAGAAGTATGCTTTTTTACTCAGTTTGACTATGTTCCAAATAGACAGTTAGGGATGCCGGTGTGGGGGTGCCCTAGCCCGGTAGGGGGGTGGCCTGCTAAGCCACTGGGCCGATGAGGCCCGCGCGGGTTCAAATCCCGCCCCCCACGGTAATCGTTTGTAATTATTAGAAGGCGAGTTTGGAGATTTGATTGAGAAAAGTCCCGGAGAGTGTTTTGTTCTTCATTTTGATGTATTCTTCTAGGCGTCTCTGCTTCTTCTCAATGGTGAAGCCGATATTTTTGTGGAAGTTTGTGTTACTTCTGGTTCGAATGTAGATGCGATAGCAATCCTTGTTGCGCGCGTATTGCTTCCCAGTCTTAGGGTCACGCATTATAGTTCCTTGTCGAATACAAAGTTTTGGCCCCGTCGACTCTATGTTAAGTCTTTTAAGAAGTGCCTTGACATATGTAAGTAGTTCGACGTTTGTGTTGATGATATATATGTAACCATGCTTATCGACACATCCTTCTGAGTCTGCGAAGCCCCTCAGGAAAGCCGCCACGCATCTCTCACAGTGCTCAACGTAGGGCTTTAGTCCATCGAGGTCAACTGGCTTTCTGAGGAGCTCGTATAGAGTTTCTGACCTAGCTTCGACGACATACCTACCCGAAGATTTCATGTACCCTGGCCTTATTGGTCCTCTCCCAAGCACAGAGGCCAGACACCGGGCGAACTCCTCGACGAATTCTCTGTCCCTCGCCTTAAGGCCTATTGTGACGTCGTTGTAGCCTTTGATGACCCGACTTCCCTTCTTAACATATCCATCGCCCAACACTACGCCGATCACGTATGCAAGCTCCTCAGAAGGCTCTAAGAGCTCAATTGAGGGAATCCTCCTTCCCTTGTATGGATTATGTATCCCACGTATCCAATAGCTTATATGAGACTTGGATATCCTGACACCATGTCTTCGATAGACCTCCTCGATTACCCTACCATAAGTCAGCCCACATTTACGAAGAACAACAACATCGTGGTACAGCTTGATCCGAAGCGCACGCGGCAGATATTTCCTCCCCATCCTTAGCTGTGCCATACATCTCCTCTGGCAACCTTCCGGAGTCTTCCTCCGACGTAGCCCTAGTGCAGTCCCATCCACCGCTCCCGCTCTATCCCCACAGGAAAGAATCAAGGCAGCTCCAATCTCCACTCTATTCACCTCCTCACCCGTTTTGGCAAAACACCTAAACAGACTTGATACGGACCAGCCATGGCCCTGCGCATCGACCACCTCTCATCTAACTATCATAATGTTGGAATGACGCTACATAAGCGTTGAGAAACCAAGCTGAAAATAAGAAACAATAACCAAGATATACAAAAGGATTGATTCTTACAAGAGAGATGCTGCGCACTAAAGAACATAGACAGTATCCAACAAGAGATGGGAGTGGTGAGGAAGAGAAGTAAAAGATAAAGCACCTACTAGGCCTAAAACACATTAGGAACATAAGATTTTTAGACGTGCATGTTCTTGATGATTATAAAATTGTCTAATTTAGTTGATGAGTTGATTTATGGACTTATCTATGTTACCTTGCTAATTTTTAATTCACGTAGTGCCTCTATTCTTTTATTCCGCGCTTCCATTAATGCATCTATTTCATTTAAAATTTTGTTTAGAATGTCGATGGTGCTTTTTGAGTCTTCGGCGAATTTGTTCATTTGTGGATCGTTAAACTTTTGGAAACTTTCTGCAATATCTTCCTCGACGAGTATCCATTCGCTGATGGCTTCGCGAACCGAGTTGTAGTATCCCCTGACTACGCTGTCCTCGATCTTTATTGCCTGGTCAATATTGTTAATTTCCTTTATCACTCTTTCCCATCTCATTTCTTATTGCTGCAAAATTATATTTTGGTTGCTTATATAGTTTTTGGGCAAGAAATAATAAATGTCCGGGCTAAACGATTCTCTCCATAATTATCCACGGAGCGACGCCAGTCGCGAGACTTATGGTAGTTAGCAAAATGATAGGCAGGAGCATCATCCGATCATAGGTTACCCTTCCTGATCCACCTGGTCCTAAACTAATAGTGTTTATCACTCTGTAATAGTAGCCAATCGATACAAGAATGTTCAAAACTACACCGACCGCCAGAACCATGCCTAGAATCGACTTGCTATTTATCAATGAGTTTATAATTATTAATTCGCTCCAGAATAGACCGAAGGGCGGCGATCCCATCATCGCTAAACTCAATGCAGCGAATAAAGCTCCTACAACCTTGTCCTTGCGGCCAACTCCGACTAGAGTGTTTAAGTCCGCCTCGTCATATTTTTTATTAATTATTCCTACCAGCATGAATAGCGCAGACTTCACTATTCCGTAATTCCATAGATGGAATATTCCTGCGATAAAGCCAAGACTGGTTAACGTGGACAGCGAGGCCAAAAGGTAGCCGGCATGAGCTATCGAAGAGTATGCAAACAACCTACGAATATTCAGCTGATACAACGCACTAAAGTTACCAACAACCATTGTTAGTAATGACAGTACTCCGAGAATCAAGCTTAACTGAGTAATCGACACTTCCGGGAGAGTTACACGTTGAAGTATCTTTATGATGGCGTAGAACGAGGTAGCCTTTGTTGCTCCCACAAACAAGGAAGTAACCGGAGGATGTGCTGATGAATATACGTCAGGCAGCCAGGTATGTAGGGGGAATACTGCAGCTTCAACGCCAAGACCAACTATAAGGATGAGTAGGCCAAGTTGACCAATACTTAAAACACCAAGGTTTATTCTGGCTAAGTCACTTATCAGAATGCTCCTTGTCTCGTTGTATATCAATCCTATTCCAAGCAATGCGGTTAAGCTTCCAGTACCTGCGATGACTAGGTATTTTATCGTTGATTCAAGCGATAACTGATCCTCTTTGTTAAAAGACGCCAAGCCATATGCACATATACTCATAGCCTCCCAAAAGAGAAACAGAGCTAAGAGATCACCAGCAACAACAACACCAATCATAGAGACTACAAAAAGAATGATCAGACTGAAGTAGGGACCGACATTATCAGTCTGGCTGATGTAAAACTTGGAGTATAAAACTACAAAGAGGCTGATCAGCAGAACCAGTAATGTCAATACCAAGCCAGCACTATCGATCATGTACAAGGTCGAGAGCGCCGATTCAAGCGGCCTAATCGATAAATACCCCCCACGAAGAGGAGCCCAGTTCATTAACAACAATACGAGGCAGCTCAGAAGAGAAACAAGGGATATGAGTGAAAGTATTGTTAAGCGCCACTTTTTAAATCTGATATACATGGAGTCGACAATCATAACTAGCATTGCCGAAGTAAAGCACACCATCATTATGTTGATCAGCCACTCCATCACCAGCCACCACCCACAAATAATACCATTAAGACAATTATTGCAACGGCGACATAAACCATGTTTATGTTAAGAGAGCCAGTTTGTATGCGCTTCACCCAACTATAAAGTGTTGGCATAATTCTATTGACTATTTTTAGATAAACTAAGTCAAATCCAAATCCGAATAGCAGAATGGCCCTAAGTCTTATTAATAATTCAGAGCTGTTTACAAACTTGTCGAAAACAATTTTATATCTATTTATAATGAGGAATGTTAAACATAATCCAGGTATCAAAGCTGATAAAGTGATGAATAATGTTTCTAGTGATAAGTGAAGAGAAAAGCTGAAATCGACTAATTCTTGCACCACTAGTAAGGGCCATGAGGCAAATGTTAAGAATACTAATACGAACATTGGCACTAGCATAACCATTGGTGCATCGCTTGGAGTACTTTTGATCTTTACATCTCCATGAAAGGCCCTGAAGAGTACTCTGAAGCTGTATATCGTGGTCAACAACGAAGATAAAGCGATAATAGATGTTAGGGCCCAGCCTCTTTCAAATGTTGCAGCAAGAATTGCATCCTTACTCCAAAACCCAATAAATGGTGGGAACCCGCTCATTGTTATGACTGCAAAAATAAAGCTGTAGTAAGTGTATTTCATGTATTTCTTCAGGCCTCCAAGCTCGTCGATGTCCCCTGTGCCGATAATAGTGATGACTGAACCCGCGGCCAGGAATCCAAGGGCCTTGAAAATGCCCTGGCTTATTAGATGATATATTGAGCCTTGCCAAAAACCTAGTCCGATTGAGTAGAACATTAGACCGATTTGACTTATCGTTGAGTAGGCCAATACTCTCTTTATGTCGGTAGACACAATGGCACAGAGCGCACCCAACAGTAAGCTAGCTATTCCTACGCACTGAGCCAATAGTAGTAATGATGGTAAATCAGCAAGTATTGGGACTAGTCTAACCATTAGGTAAACACCCGCATTGACCATGGTGGCCGCATGTATCAGAGCGCTGACAGGAGTCGGCCCCTCCATTGCATCGGGAAGCCAGACATGGAGCGGCACTTGGGCCGACTTAGCCATCGCGCCGATCATAAACAGGAGGGGGATTAGCCCCATCATTGTTCCGAGTCCAGAGATATTTCTGATGGCATGAGTCGCGGCATCAATATTGGTGGTGCCTGTATATGCATACGTCAGTATTATTGCAACCAAGAAAGCAGCATCGCCTATTCTGGTTACAAGGAATGCCTTGAAGCCAGCTCTCCTAGCGCTTTCACGCTCGTTGTAGAAGGCTATCAATAATGCTGAACATATGCCGACTAATTCCCAGAAGAAGTAAAGCTGTACGAAGTTGCCGGCCATCACTAATCCTAGCATCGAGCCGATGAATAGCAATATGAGTGAATAATAGCGAACATATGACTCGGAGTGAGCCATGTATCCAACCGAGTATAGAACAATTAGGAACGATAGGAGTGAGATAAATGCGGATAGTAGTACTGATACGCCGTCTATCTTAACCTCAATAAATAAGCCCATTATTGATAACCAGCTTGATAATCTCTCAGTAGTTGGAGAACCATAATTAACTACTGTCACTATGCTTAGACAAGCTGAAACAGCTGCTACAATGCATGCAAAGGTCTCAACTAATCTTCTTCCAAATTTTGAAAGCAAAGGTACGAGTGGTGTAGCAGTCAGGGGAAGAATCCACAAAAGCCAAGCAGCTATATTCATTGTCTTAGCCTCCTTAATTTGTGAGGATCAAGCGTACCATATTTTCGATAAATCTGAATGATTAGGGCTAATCCTACTGTTTCAACGCTCGCTCCGACGAGGACCGAAAACAAAACAAGCGTATTCGCAAGAAGGTCAACTCCACCGCCTACGCTATTAGTAAACAGTGCTAAATTTATTCCAAAAACTAGTATTTGGAAAGACATCAACGTCTTTATCAAGTTTCTTGAGTAAAACATCGAAGCCATCGCAAGTAGGATCAGAATGATTGACGTTACGAATAGTATTGTTTGTTCAATCATTGCTCCTCCCTCGTTATTGATAGTAGATTCAACGCCGTCACCATCGATGCGGCAAGTATGATAATTAATATGAGAAGGTCCCAAGGCCTGTATGTCCATACGAACTCTAGTAATTCACCATTGAGGGGTATTCCACTTGAAGCTCTTAATTCCCTAGCGATGTTCAATCCTAGGAAAACTGATAAGGCTATTATGAAGATAATTGTGAGAACATAATTCTTAATGTTTCCTATTGAAAGATTAGCTTCTCCTGTGATCACGATTGTTACGAGTAGCATGACGGAAATAGCGCCTGCAAAAATGACCAAGTGTATCAGCGCTATTATGGCTGCTCCATAAATAGTAAAAATGATGTTTAACACGACACTAGAGTAGAATAACAAAATCAAGGAAAGCGATACAGTTTTCGATAATAGAGACGTGACAGAAGTAATGATCAGGGCTATGCATAAAAGAATTGATATTTCAACTGACATGTTCTATCGCCTTCCTCATTATTAATGAATTCTTGTCAGATACAGCTAGTTCGAACTCCTTGGTTAGGCGTAAAGCGTTAAACCTACAATCATCTACGCACTGTCCACAAGATATACAATTATAAAGATTGAATAATGGCCTCCTGATTGGTACTTCTCTGTCGCCAATCTTCCTTCTTCCTAGGTCAATCATTGTTATTACTGAGGCTGGACATACCATAGCACAGACACCGCATCCTGTACATTTATCGGGATCGATGTCTAGCTTTCCTCTGAACCTCTCTGATACTTCGAGCTCCCTGAAGGGGTAGCTTTTCGTTATTGTGGTGTCAAATGCAGTCTTAATCATTTCAGGGATAGCGATTCCTAACTTCCTTCTCATGCTTCTCACCTAAACATGGTTATGATGAGTAGTTGTAGGAAGCTGAGCGGCGTTGTAATTGTCCATAGCAGTGACGTCGCCTGCTCTATTTTTATCCTGGCTAACGCTGACTTGATTACGAAGATCAGGAATCCCACTCCAAAGGTCTTTGCAAGAAATACTAGAAGACTCACAACACTCCTTGTGAAACCTTCTTGTATAGTTATTGGCAGTGTTGGTCCTCCTAAGAAGAGAGTAGTTGCGAGCGCTGATAAAAATACGTAGTTAAGACTCTTTGTGAGTTTTACGTAGGCTAGTGCTCGTCCTGAAAATTCTGTCATCCATCCCGCTACTATTTCTGTCTTGGCGCTTGGAATATCAAAGGGCGGCTTCTCTAGCTCAGCAAGCGACACTACGAGAAATACGGCGAAGCTGATCGGCGCGTAAAAAATGTACCAAATACTTGTCTGTGATGCCACTATTTTGCTGAGTGAGAGGCTCCTCGCCAATAGGGCGGGTGCTAGGATGCTGAGAATTAGTGGGACTTCATAGCTTGTGTACTGTAAAATTAGTCTACCTATCGATATTGTTGCATACCTACCGCTTGCTGCATATCCTAGTATTGATGCCATCAATACTGAGAACGACAATGTAAATAGTATGAAAAGCAAGTCGTAAGTATGGGATAGAACGCCTGCTTCGCCCAGAACGGGGATAAAGGCCGCGCCAATGGCTGGGACAGAGAAATATAGGGGCGGGCCGTAAAGAAAGACGAACTTATCGGAATACTTTGGAATAATCTCCTCCTTGAGTATGAGTTTAAAGTAATCTGCGACTGGTTGTAAGAATCCTTTAGGGCCTGCTGTTAGCGGTCCTACTCTGCTCTGAATCTTCGCTGCAGTTTTACGTTCAAGCCATTCGAAGGCGAAGGCTATCCACACAAAAAATGTTAGTCCAGGGAAAACAAGTAGTTGGAAGACCCACGAAATCATTCTCTACTCACGCTTGTTATTTTTATACCACTCAATGCCATATCTTCTAAGCTGTTCTCCGTTGACCTGCCATTCCTTTCCCTCCTCAAGGTCTATTACGGTTAGTCTGTCCATGCATCCAAAGCATGGATCCATAGCTGTTAATACTACTGGGACATCGGCTAGAGTGTGTCCTTTAAGCATCTCTGTCGCGGTTAGAATGTTTGCGAGAGTTGGCGTTCTAATTTTTACTCTTGTTGGCTTGCTTCCTCCTTCAGACCTCACGAAGTAGAAGAGTTCTCCTCGAGGTGCCTCTACGTGTCCCATTGCATCACCTTTAGGTATTGTTCTAGGTACAGTGGTCTTGACTGGTCCTGTAGGGATAGCTGTAATCGCGTCTAGTATCATTCTTATTGAATCCTCTATCTCTTCTAATCTCAAGTTTAGCAAGGAGAGTGCGTCTGAGTCTGTCGAAGTCTTAACTTCTGGTACTATCTCGTCATAAGCAGCGTATGGATCGTCGACTCTTACATCGCGTTTAAATCCCATACACCTCAAGAGCGGCCCAACTGGACAAAGCCTAATAGCTACATCTGGAGAGATCCAGCCAACACCCTTAGTTCGCGTCAGAATTGTGGCTTCGCTGTTCACGATCTCTTTGTAGAACGCTACTCTCTCTGACAGATACTTCATAGCGCTCTGTACATGTCTCTCGATATTTTCGGGCAGGTCTCTCCTGACGCCGGTGATGGTGGCGTATGACTTATGGACCCTATTTCCTGTTATCATTTCTATTAGGTCTAAGACGCGTTCTCTGTCCCTCCAGATCCACATGAAGAGCGTGTCAAATCCTGTCCAATACCCTACCAAGCCCAGCCACAGCAGGTGGCTATGTATTCTCTCCATCTCCGCGATGATTAGTCTAATATATCTTGCACGTCTAGGTACTTCGTACTCGGTCAGGCTCTCTACTGTCTGTACGAATGCTAAGCTATGAGAAAAACTACATATTCCACAGATTCTCTCCACCAAGTAAATCGCCTGTACCCATGTCCGGTCCTGCGCAGCTCTCTCTATTCCTCGATGCGCATAACCGATACGCGGAATTATCTGTACAATTTTCTCACCTTCGAGAATTATCTTGAAGTACTCGGGCTCTTTTAATGCTGGATGTACTGGCCCGAACGGCACTAATCCTTCGGGCGAGTACTGGATTAAGCCCGCTGTCGTTTCTTTTAAAGTCCTCTCGGTAGATTCGTCACTACTCAAGTCCCATCCTCCTCCTTATTTCTTCGGGATTAGCCTCCTTTCTAAGAGGCGGCGGCAAATCACATGGATATTTGTCTGGCAGGAGTAGATGGCCCTCCATGAGCGAGTTACCTTCAAAAATCACGCCTAACATGTCATGAACCTCCGCTTCGTAAAAAATAGCTCCCGGAACGACACGCGTAATGGAATTTATTCGTGGATTTGTTTTCTCTATTCTAACGACAAGGTTGACGAAATTTTGTTGACCCCAAAAATGATATATAATGCATATCTTTTCTCCCTCATCAATACCGGTAATCGTAACTAAGTGGTGAATTCCCAACTTAGTAATAATAAATCTACATGTATCAACAATCTTATCAGGGCTAGTTTCGATCATTATTCTATTTTTCTCTTTACTGATTTTAACATCCTTCAATTCATAAAATTTCGAGACCCACGCCTCACTCATTTTTCTATCCCCTCTATTTTATTTCGTAATTTCATTAATCCATAGATAATGGCCTCAGGCCTTGGAGGGCAGCCTGGAACGTATAGATCGACTGGGATGACCTTGTCTACGCCGTGGCTAACGTTGTAGCATCCCTTCATTACGCCTCCTCCCCCTGCGCATGCACCAAGTGCAATTACATACTTGGGCTCCGGCATCTGTTCATATATCCTTTTCAGCCTTTCACGCATTAACGGATTGACCGTCCCAGCCACTACAAGTACGTCTGCATGTTTAGGGCTTGGCACAAGCTGAGCCCCAAGCCTTTCAATATCATATCGAGGAGTAAGGGAAGCAACGAACTCTATATCACAGCCATTGCAGGAAGCTGCATTTACATGAAAGAGCCATAATGAATTTTTACGAGCCCAAGACTTAAGACTAATTCTCATATTCTAACACCTCCAGCAGTCACTAACCACCAGACTGAGATAAGTATAACAGCTGCTCCACCAAGTAGATAAAACACGACATTACTAATGTTTGGCGATAAATACGAGCCGACAAGTGCTAAGGTATAGCTTTCTGCGACTAGGAAAAGAGCAGCAAAGATGAAAAGTTCAGATCTGTAATATCCTCGAGGAGGAATATTTTCCTCTCCACCCATAAAGGGCTCACATTTAGGATCTTTACCCGAGACTCTCCTACCCGCCAATCCAGCAACAAGATAAACAATTAGATTACAAATCACTATAAGGACTACACCGATAATTACTAGATACTCGCTAGTCATGAGACTCACACCTGACAATTCTATATAACTCATCAACAATATAATCGGCTACGGTTTTAACGAACGGTGATAAGCCTTCTCCTACGCTTAAGTCGTAAGGGACGACTCCTAACAAATATGAATTATCCAGCATTAATCTATATTCGAGTAGTACCTTTAGTGGAATGTTATGCGTAGCAAAAAATCCAAATTTCGCTGTGGACAAGTTAGTAAATATTATTGTCCCAGGCTTGTAATTCGTCATTACGGCATCAAAAAAGATTACTGTATCCTGACTTGGTATTCGCTGCATAATTGTCTCAACACTAAGCCTAGCAGCATGTATTTTTATGTATGAGGGGTGGTTATTCTTCAGCATTTTTCTCAACCTATTCAAGATGTATATTCCTACGCCATCATCACGCTTCAAACTGTTACCAAGGGGTACGAGATGGACAACACACTTACCATAATTCTTACTTAAAACATCATTGAACTCGTTAATCCAAGCATCCACATTTCAATATTCGGTTATTTACAATATTAACCTTGTTCAAATAAATGCGAACAATTTATTTGCATCGATATGTATGCATTTATATTTTTATGCAAATAATCCCATCTTTTGCTATAAATTTTATATTGTCTTCTGAAATTTAAATTTGGTTATGAAGTTTAAATAACACGCTTAATCACGATTGTAATTATCTTTTTCTTCAATAACTGCTGTGACAATTCATCCTCAGGCCCCTTCTCAATAGTGGCTTTTTCAGTTAGCCTCTTTATGTATGCCACTGCATCGACTTTATTGATGATGGATTCTGTCTCGACTGTCTTTATTAACTCACCAATTTTCACTGAGGTTGTTACTTCGTAGCCGTGGCTCCTTAGCTCCTTTGCGAGTTTCTCCAGCTCTAATTGTGTTTGTTCCTTGATGTGCTCGAGCTCGTCATGTTTTACCTTGTGACCAAGTTTTGAGGGGTCGATGACGCTTAGAAGCCTGATAACAAATCTAGTATCGAGATTCTCCAATATCGATTTCTTCACAACCTCTAGCTCTTCGAATGGTCTCACCAGCAGGATTATATCCATTTTATAGGTATGCGGCGTGATTAGCTCTAACCCTGCCCTATTGTCAATTATTGGTTTCCTGATCTTCCTTCTGTACAATACATAGATGCATAATCCTATTCCTAACCACGAGAAGCCCGCAATTCTTGCCATTGGATGTAGGAGTATGATGAGTATCCAGAGTATGGTTGTGCTTACTAGCCCAATAATGCCTAGGATGGGTATGTCTACCATTCTTCCCCTCATCCTGACCTTAACGTTAAGTGGCATCTTCCACGGCCTATGTACTTCGCTGTCCCTGACTCTAAGCGCAATAACACTCAGCATCAATATGATATATCCTAGGAGTGCACCAAAATTGTACAGGCTTGCCAAAAACGGAATGTCGCCAGGCAGGCATAATAAAAGGCCTATCAATCCGAAAAGCACTATTGTCCTAGTAGGAGTCCTAAAAATTGGATGTATCCTGTAGAGCCATCTAGGTAGCAGTAAGAACTTGCCCATACTTGCAACAAGCCTAGAAGCGCCGATGACGCCGGTATTGGATGACGCTAAACACAACACAAAGGCAGCAATGGCGACAAATGAAGCGAGGAAGGAGCCAACTATAGGATAACTCCTAACCATCGTGGCGACTGGGTTCTCGATGGATCTTGCAAGCTCCTCCCAACTAATCGAGCCTGCAGCTAAGACCGAGAAAGAAATGACAGAGAGTATGACCATTATCACTGAGAGTCTCGCTGCTCTCGGGATCCATTTGTATGGTCTTTTCGTCTCCTCTGCTGCTTGTGCAATTGATTCCATGCCGATAAATGAGGCCATGGCTAGCGTCAATCCATAGAGAAAATTGTTAGTCGGCAAGTTTAGGAATGGTAAATACTCAACTTCGTTGAGGCGTAATGAGCTACCAATTATTCTTATTTGTTCAAACAGTGTTTCTAGATTGAACTTTAACGTGAAGCCAAAAATTAAGATGAGTCCTTGTATAAAAAGTCCCGTACCAACCAATAATGATATAAATCCAGATGAATATTTTATTCCAATGTAATTTACAAATATTAGTAGTGCGACGAGAATTGCTGCAGTTATGCCAAGACCTCTAATATGCAGATAATTTATTTTTATGATGAAATTAGCTATTTGGGGAAAAATAAATTTAAGGTATCCAGCAGACGCAACCGCAAATAATGATATGTCTAGAACGTAATCAAGCATTACTGCCCATCCAGACATGAAGCTGATAAGCGTGTTTAGTCCCCTCAATGAATAAACGTGTACTCCCCCTGCATATGGATACGTAGGTGCGAGTTCCGCGTATGCTAATCCAATCGCCACGTAGACTATCGCTGCTATTAAAAAAGCGAGTGGCGCTGCGCCTGCAGCATAGAGTGCGACTACTCCGAGGGCAATAAAGATGTCTGCCCCTACGTCGCCGTAGCCCATTGCGAAGGAGCCGAACCATCCAATTTCTCTTTTTAGCTCAACTTCTTGCTGCTCCGTCATATTTCTCTCATTTTTTCTTCAGTTGTTTTATCTCGATTCTGCCAACTTATTAATTATGTCTTCTTAGATGTGGTATTTTCAGGGTTATGATTAATAGGTGCCCCAAAGTGTTAAAATAATGCTATAAGGTAGTGGATAATTTAGAAGATCAAATATGGCCAGAGATGGTAAGAAAGACTATTACGAAATACTAGGAGTGCCTAGAAATGCAACCAAGGAAGAGATTAAAAGAGCCTACCGCAGGTTAGTGCTACAGTACCACCCAGATAGGAATAAATCACCTGAGGCAGAAGAGAAGTTTAAAGAGATCAGCGAGGCCTACGCCGTACTTAGTGATGATGAAAAAAGAAGAATATACGACATGTACGGCCACGCAGGACTGTCAGGAACATACACAAGTGAAGAAGTATTCAGGAGCAGCGGCTCATACTTTGACGAGATTTTTAAAGACCTAGGGCTTGGAAGCTTCGAATCGATATTTGAGCGATTTTTTAGAGACTTCGGGCTCGGAAGGCCTAGGAGAGAGATAGTTGTTGATGTCGATTTAACGCTCGAAGAGGCGTTTCATGGAGCTACCAAGGTGATAAGTCTTCCTGTTCAGTCGATCTGCGAGAGCTGCAACGGTACTGGGGCAGAGCCCGGAGGAATAAAGGAGTGCCCGAGCTGTGGTGGGAGTGGACAAATAGTAAATACTCGCAGATTCGGACAGATGATCTACACTGTGTCGATGACGTGTAGTAAATGCGGTGGGACTGGAAAAATCAAGATAAAGCCCTGCAAGACATGCAATGGGACTGGATACGTCACTAAACCAGAGAGGATAACTGTCGAGATACCGCGTGGCGTGTATGATGGCGCCCTCCTGAGAATAGGTGGCATCAAAAAACTGGATGCAGACTTAATCGTGAGGACGAGGCTACTGAAGAAGGAGAACTTCTACGTGAGGGATGGCGACTTGTACGTGAAGATACCGCTGATGCCGAGCGAGGCAGTTTTGGGAACAGAGATTAAGTTCAGATCCATCGACGGTGAAGTGCGCTTTAAGGTCCATCCGGGGGACGGGTTCAAGGGTAAAATAGTATTGAAAGGAAGAGGAATGTGGAGGTCGAGTGGAGAAAGAGGCGACTTGATAATAAAACTCATCATAATCCCTCCAAGAAGGATAGAAAACGTGAAAAAATTATACGAGCAGATATCACGTTATGAACGCGAGGAGGCAGAAGATTTAAGGAGAAAGCTTAGTTAAGATTTAATATAGACAATGTATCCGTCATTCTAGATATGCGGTATAATGAGAGACTCAGCAAACTAGTAACATTGCTCCAACTTAACGGGCTTCAGGCAATGATTATCTGGGACACTTATGATCTCCTATACTTTACAGGTGTTTGTGGGCCGGGCGCACTGATAGTCGATTCGAATGGCGAGACAAGGCTCTATGTACCGCCCATCAACTTTGAAACAGCCGAGAGATACGCATTTCCCGGGCTTAACATTGAGCAGACTAGGATGGCTGAGCCCCTAGAAGTCGTAGTTGCACACTCGATACTGGGCATCAATGGAGCAGTAGGTGTAGACAGGATGGATGTTGAAACTTATAAAAGGCTCGTAAGCATGGCTCCAAACGTCGAGGTAAGGCCCGCCATGTCTATGATCTGGGAGATTAGGTCGATCAAAGATCCACATGAGATAAGTGTCATTCGCGAGGCCTGCAGAATTTCAGACAGGGCCATGATGGCTGCCTCTGACGTTTTGTCTCCTGGAATAACGGAAAACGAGGTGAAGTCCGAGATCGTCTCGGAAATTTATAGACAGCTATGTGAAAGGCCTGCATTTGATGTTATGGTTGCATCTGCAGATCGATCATCACTACCGCATGGCCCGCTGCAGAGAGCCGACGAGAGAGATAGAGTGCTGAACAATGGCGATGTAGTAGTTATTGACTTAGGCGTGGTAGTTGAGGGGTATTGCTCCGACATCACTCGTACTTTCGTGATTGGTAAACCTAAGGACAGCGAGTTCGAAAGTATTTACCTATCTGTGTTGAATGCAAAGGAGACCGCACAGTCCTTTATGAGGCCGGGCGTGTCATGTAGCTACGTTGATAGTGTCGCTAGAAGCTCATTATCAGAGAAGGAGCTGGACAAACACTTTATTCACGGACTGGGGCACGGCGTGGGACTTGAAATTCATGAGCCTCCAAAGCTTGCGCCAAACAGTCCAGACCAGTTGTCAGAGGGAAACGTAGTGACGTGTGAGCCTGGCGTATATTTCGAGGGCCGCTGGGGCGTAAGGATTGAGGATACCATACTTATAACGGATAAAGGATTTGAATTATTGACAAGCTTCCCGGTGGACCAGTACATCATCTTCTAGGCGCCCATTCTCCTCTCTCTTTGCTGATATATCCTTATGGCCCTCATGAAATCGATTTTTCTAAATTCTGGCCAATAAACATCTAGGAAGACAAGCTCGCTGTACGCAACTTGCCAAAGCAGAAAATTACTAATACGCTCCTCCCCAGAGGTTCTTATCACGAGATCAGGATAGGGATTTGGAATCTCGTTCGTGTATAGGTTTTCTTCCACCGTCTTTTCGTTAATCTCATCTATGCTTAAACTGCCTTCGAGAACTTTCGTGCATATCTTTTTCAGCGCATCTACTATTTCTGCTCTCCCGCCATAAGCGACTGCTATGTTTAGAAAGAAATTATTATGATGCTTTGTCGCTGATTCAAGTTTTTCAAGGGCTTCTCTAACATTAACGGGTAGCAGCCATTTTCGTCCGATTACCTTGAACCTTACCTTTTCACGCCAAACTCTTTCATTATTCATGAAGTCTGAAGACTTCTTCAACAAAACCTTATAGATCTCTTCTAGTTCTTTGGCCTTTCTACGCTGCATGTTCTCCAGTGATAAGGCATAAAGCGTAACGACTCTTATCTTAAAATCTAGACACCAGTTTAATAGTTCTTCTACTTTTTGAGCGCCGTACCAATAGCCATCTTCTGGGTTAAGACCTGAATACGAGGCCCACCTCCTATTACCGTCAAGAATGACCGCTATATGTGATGGCTTTTCCTTATTTTTAATAGAGGCTAAGAGCCATTTTTCATAAAGAGCATACGCACCGAACAGTCGCAGTAAGGTGCGTATCATCTTACCGTCCCTTCTTTGCAGCTAGTGGGAATCTACTCCTTATGCTTCTGATTAAAATGAACGAAGTGGCTAGGGTTGCGAAGCCTATTATCGCAATGAAGGACAGTTGTACTAGGTATTGTATCTCGCTCGTCCTCAGGAACTCTCCTAGAGCCTTCAGTAGGGCCCACAAGAATAAAATAACCACAGTAGCTTGAACCATTCTCCAAAGTTTAGGGCTCCTAAGATAGAAATAATAGAAAATATTGTATGCAGCTAGTATCAATGCAGCAACTGTTAGGAGATCGACACTATTGACCAATAGGATTCCTGATAATAATCCAAACCTGCTTAACCAGAACTCAGGCTGCTCACTAACAGGAGGTGCATTGGGAAGATATCTAGTAATGTATGAGACTACTTCTCCTATTCCGAAGCTAAAGGCTGAGATTATTAGAATGATGGCTGCTACGCTAGTGAAAACTCTTATCTGTCCCACTAGTGGTCTCTCGGTGAATCCATATATTCGCCTAGAGAATGATACAATTGCAGAGTCTATTCCGAACCCCCTAATTAGGAAGGCGAGCCCAATTATCGATAAAATTATTGGAAGATTAAGCAGATTAAACGAGTAAAGTATCCCGACTATGAATAGCAATATGCCTGGAATGCCCAATATGTATTTAGCATATTCGACATCAAATATTGCCATCCTTAGATATCTTCCTAGTAGGAGCCAGGTCTGCTCTACTGATTGGCTCTGCTTAACGACAATAGTCTTAACCGAGTCAATCTTTATCCTTGAAGCCACGATGGAGAGAATAGACTGCGGTAGTGGGCCATCTGTCACTATGATACAGCTGTCCGCAGGATACTGGGACAGTACAGAGTCCAGCTCTCTCCCAATCTTGATGTCAGACTCTATTCCGCCTCCTTTTTTGCCCGTTATAGTCACTATCTCGAGCTCGTTGACAGGATTCTTCAAAAGCTCGTCGTAGAGACTTATGGCCGCGAACATGGCGTTGGCATCTGCATCCTCGGGGTCAGCCATTATCAGTTTAAGAGCAGCATCATAATTTTCAGTCCGACCGACTACCGGAGACTTGACACCAGCCTTGAAGCCCAAGTCGTCGTCCTCATCGATGACCAATACGAGGAGGCGATTACCTTCTGAATTGCTCATCAGTAACTACACTACTATAAGTTATGGCGTTACCTTATATCTCTAAATTAGAACATTTTTAAACATTAAGACTTAAACAAATCAGGATTGTCCTCTAGAAGAATCTTTAATTCCTCGAACTCTATTTTTTCGCCCCTCGAAAGCTTGGCCATTACCTCTTTCTTCTTCCTCTCCTTTATCTCGCTTATCTTCCTCTTCGCCAATTCTTCCCGACTGCCTCTTAAAAGTTTCTGAATCTCGTAGAGCTTTGACGCGGCGAGTATGCGCTGGGCCTCCAGCCGGTCTCTGTTCTCACGCATCTGGAGGAACTTAGCGTGGAGCTCATCTGCACGCTTTTTGTACTCGTTGTATTCATTGTTGAGAGAGTCCATTTCTCTAGATATCTCTGCCTGCTTCTTCTGCAACTCGTCCAGTAGGGCTCTCTTCTCATCTAGTTCTTTTTTCAGAGTCTCTATTGTGGGAGAGAGTCCTGATAGCTGTTCATGGATCCGCAGTGCCTTTTCGCACTCTATGAGCAGTGCCTCCAGTCTTGACGCCTCTTCGAATAATCTTCGCTCCTCTTCCCTCTTAACTCTGTGAGAAGCTAGGTATAGATCTATCTCGTCCAGTCGCTTCTTTATTGCATTAATGTCGGATGGGAGCTTTAATCCCTTGAGTTCTCCCCTTAAATTTTTAATCTCTATCACGTGATTTAAAAGCCTCTGTCTCAACTCCCTAATGGTTCTCCTCAGCTCTCTTATGCTTTCTCCCGCCGATAATCTCTCTTGCTTTAATGACTGCACCTTCTGCTTAATCTCCTTCATCCTGCTATGTATCTGGTCACGCTCTCGCGCGAATTGGGCTGCTTTTTCAGCCGCTTCCTTTATCTTCTCGTCTAGGTCTCTTATCTCGTTCCTTAAGTCATATATCGTTTGTTCTAATGACTCATCAGTGTAGTGGCTGCTCATCTCAGCTCATCTTCTCCCTCTCCCAAAATTCTCGTCATTACCATATGTAGTTCACTCATCCCCTTTAATGTCTTGGCTGAGACCATCACGTATGGGAATGACTGGCCAATTTCGTAGACCAACCTAGCCACCTCCCTCGATATGAGCATTTGGATACCGTGTCCAACGTTCTCCACTTCTACTTCGAACGCCTCCTCCGACGATAACCATCGCGATATTCTCTTCAAATATTTTTTGGGCACTATATCAATCTTAGACACGGCAAGCACCGTGGGCAGTGAAAATGATAAATAGACAGAAGTAACCAAAAAGAGAGTCGCCGCGAAGTTTCTAGTCGTTAAGGCAAGCGTGGGGTCAACTAGGTAAACGAGTGAAGACCTATCGATGGATAGCTCTCTGGCAATTATTCTTCCTTCCTTTCTAAAAGCAAAAAGCTCCAGCTGCCCCGGAGTATCTACAACTGCATAGTCTAGATCCATCTCCTTCAACTGATCAGATATCAGCTCAATGTTCTTAGCAACCTCGCGTACCGATGCTATGAGCGCTGCATTAGGCCCCAAGCCCCTCATCGCCATTATCCTCTCATAATCGACGATTTCTCTTACATCGATGTCAGGCTCATAGGGCAGTGCAATTGCCGCTGGATCGAGGTTGACAGTCGCCACGGTCTGCTCGTTGTCCTTAAGCCATTCACTAAAGCTGGCGGTGAAGGTTGATTTTCCAGAGCCGGCTGTGCCTACGACGAAAATAGTCCTCAAGATCTCTAGTAGTTAGCCCAACACGACGCTATATATTTATCCTCGGCAATGATTAACAGGGTTCTATCGTTGCTGGTGGTTTAGATGAAACTGCGTATGTAACCATAACTACTTCCTCGATCTCGTTAGTGATTCTTCGGGAAATCCTGTCGAGCAGTTCTGGGCTGATCGGGTACCAATCAGCAGTCATTGCGTCCTCACTTGTCACTATCCGAATTATCACGATGTATCCCTCCTTTCTGGCATCTCCTTTAACTCCAACCCACTTACTATCAGTGACAACTACGAATGCTTGCCATAACTCGTTGTAGATGTTGGCTCTACGGATTTCTTCTTCCAGTATCGCGTTTGCTTCTCTGCATATTGAGAGCTTCTCAGGCGTAACTTCGCCGATGATTCTAACTGCTAGTCCTGGTCCTGGAAATGGATGTCTCTCGATAATTCTACGAGGTACGCCGAGCTTTGCCGCCACATCCCTAACCTCGTCTTTGTATAAGTCTCTCAGAGGCTCTATGAGTGTAAGTCTAAGCCCAGATGGCAGACCAGCAACGTTATGATGACTCTTTATGAGGTCTGTACTCCTACCAGTTGCACCGCTTTCAACGCGGTCGGGATAAATCGTCCCCTGGGCGAGAAACTTCACTCCACTAATTTTTTGTGCCTCCTCTTCAAAGACCGTTATGAATAGCTCGCCGATTATTCTTCTCTTTTCCTCTGGGTCGCTCACACCTCTTAGCTTGCTTAGAAATAGGTTGCTTGCATCTATGAAGTGAATGTTCTGTATGTTTAGGCTCTTTAACGTATTTAATACTTCTTCTACCTCTCCCTTCCTCAGCAATCCATGATCAATGAAGACGACGTGTAGTCTATTCCCTATTGCTTTATTTAGAATTGTTGCGGTAGTGATTGAATCTATGCCTCCACTTACGCCGCAGACTACTTTGTCCTCGGGGCCAACCATGGAGTGGATCTCCTTTATCATCTCCTCGATCCTGTCCATCGGCCGCCAATATTCCCTGAAGCCAGCTATTTTTCTCAGGAAATTTTCGAGAATCATCATCCCGTTATCAGTGTGTTTAACCTCTGGGTGGAACTGAGTAGTGTATATCATTAATTGGTCATTCTCAAGGCTGGATATCAGTCCGTTATCTGTCTCAGAAGTTATTTTAAACGATGGGGGAGGAGTTTTGACGACGTCTCCATGACTCATCCATACCTTGAGGGTGTTTGGTAATCCATCAAAAAGTCTTGATTGAGAATCAATTTTTATTGAGACACGTCCATATTCTGCTTTTTCAGACCTCTCAACCTGGCCACCCATTAATTTAGCTATGAGCTGGTGGCCGTAGCAGATTCCGAGAACCGGTATGCCCAACTTGAGGATGCCCTGATCCATCATAGGTGCGTTTTCCTGATAGACACTTCTCGGCCCCCCGGAAAGTATTATTCCCTTCACGTCGCCCATAGCTTCTATGTCTGCCGCCGCAACATCGTTGCTCACTATTTCAGAATACACACCGAGCTCTCTACACCTTCTAGCAATTAGATGTGTGTACTGACCGCCAAAGTCGATGACGAGCACCCTCTCTCCAGAAGACATGTTTCTACTAGTACCCCGGCCGGATACACCTATAAAACCTATCTCTCATCCCGTGGATATTCAGAGAAACGAAAAATTATTTTGATAGCACTTGCCAAATATACCTTGAAAATCAGGCGATTATGGGGCCGTGGTCTAGCGGCTATGACGCCGCCCTTACACGGCGGAGGTCGCCGGTTCGAATCCGGCCGGCCCCAAACCTATTTGCTGACGCCGTATTCGTTTTTTAAGTATGGGATTATCTTTTCGGCGTATGTCCGGAAAACTCTTTCTTGCTCCACGCTCAAGTTACAGATTATTATGCTCGTGGCGCCCGCTTTTAGGAACTTCTCGAGCCTAGATATGCATTCGTCAGGCGGGCCTATGACTGAAACTTCTTCCACTACTCTCCTCGGAATCGAGTCTGCTATTTCTCTTATTTTCTCGGATGTCCTAGGATCTGTGGGGTCTAAGAACTGGAGTGAGAGTTCCTGCGGGACTGAAATTCCTGCCAACTCTTTCAGAACTTCTCTCTGCTGTATAAGCATTGCCTTGACGGTCGGGGCGACTCGTCTATATGCCTCGTCTTCATCAGGCGAGATATCTGTATAGACTGTAACGGCGACGTCGAAATTCTCCAATGATCTATTATTCATTCTAGCCCCTCTCTCTATGTCAAGCATGTGTTTAGCCAAAGTGGAGGGTGACTCGACAGCTACGGGCACCCACCCCTCAGCTATGGCTCCTGCCAGCTCACGTGTCTTTGGGCCAGCGGCGCCGATGTAGACGGGAGGATAGGGAGTCTGGACAGGCCTTATCTGGAGATATGCATTTTTGAGGCTAAAGATCTCGCCGATATAATTGGCTGGATTTTCAGGCGTCGCGCCCCACAACAATTTAATGACCTCGACGGCCTCTTTCAATCTTTGTAGTGGCTTTTTATATTCGATCCCATATGGCGCGAGGTTCATGGCTTCACCTGCACCTATCCCTAGGGCCGTCCTCCCATTAGTTATCCTGTCCAGCGTGGCTATCGATTGAGCAATCTCTACTGGGTGACGCCTAAATGGATCAGTCACCGCTGTTGATAATCGGACATTTCTAGTCAACACTCCCAAAGCACCTAGAAGAGTACTAGCGTTCGGATACTGAGCCGTAGGGTTTGGAATCAACGTATGATCACCAATTTTCAGATGATCAAAACCCAGCGAATCCACAAGCGTAGCATATCTAAAAAATTCTGAGAGCGTATAGTTCGAAGTCACTAGATGGCAACCAAACTCATTTAGCCTAACCATACTGATAATGCTGATAAGCTGGTTAATAATATTGACTATGACTATCCAGACATTACTGAGCTTTAAGACTATCAGCCGGAAAAACTTTCAGCAAGTGATTGTAAACTTCTAAGATCCTACTCAACACCACGTCTGGATCAGCATATCTATGAAAATGTGACCTGCAATTGCAATCTGAGCTCCCAAAGCCACTTATCGCCTCTCCACCCATCGATTCTATAAATCGCGATATTTTACACTCGTATCTCTTAGATAGGTTGAGTATGATTGCTTTTTCTGCAAGTGCGATGCCGCTCAATAATATGTAATCTATGTGCCATCTTGGGTTTTTTATCTTGCTGAAGTATCTACTCACCCTTTTCTCAACGCTGATTTGCCCAGAACCAACGTATAGATAATATCCAGGCTTTAGTTGAACGTTGCCAAGTCTTCCAACCCTGACGACCGCGTCGTTGAACACTCTGACCACTAGGACGTAAATACCCCTACTCAACCTGCCTTAAGGCATCTCTGTCGGCGATCCTAATGTATTTTCTGAGTTTTCGGCTGAGCTTAGTGCTATGTGAAAGGTTATATAGTAGCCAATGAGAACTACACTCACACATGGAAAAGGATCGTAAGTTAACCAAGAAAGGATGGATAAATCAGACACCAGAAGGAGAGCTTTTGTTAGTGAATGAGAGTGGAGTAGCATACAAGGTGAACGAGTCAATAATAGTTGTGTGGGATGCATTTAACGACAAGACAGTAGATGAAGTAGTGCAAGAAATAGCCAGCCAGATTGATAAAGATCCTGAGGAACTAAGGGAGCCAATAGAGCAGCTTGCAGAAGCTCTCCTTGAAGCAGAACTATTAGCATAAATGGGTTAAAACCTAAAAATTTTTTATGTCAACCGCGCAGGCAATGTGAAATATTTTATTTTTAGAATTTTTAGGACCACAACCATAATGTATAAGAGACTCACTCAACATGTCGCGTATATTATCGACGGCATTACAATTACATATGTCTCGCAAGTGCTCCCTTTTGCCATAGTTTACATATTCGATAAATTTGGAGTTAATCTTACTGTTTAAAGCATTACTCGGCTACGTCTTGTTGCGAGTAGTAATAGTACTCGCCAATTGATTTTTGTTGACGGTCTAGCCTCGATCCTGGTTTGTTTATTCGCGGCCTGTTTGTTGCTTGGTCACGTCTAAAGGTTATTCCCAGCTCTGATAAGAAAAGGTTGAATCCCTTCCTCAGGTCTAGGGGCTGTGAGGCGTAACCCTCTATTCCAGGTATTCCTCTGAAGACCATCAGCATTGATGCAGAAAAGTCTATAATAGATAGGTCATGATCTACTAGGAATATGTAGGCATTTCTATCCCTAGCGATTCTCTTCAGCATTCTTGCAACCACGTACCTCTCCTCGACGTCCAGAAATGCGCTGGGCTCATCAAGCAGGTATATCTCTGCTTGGCGAGATAGCGCCTCCGCTATCGAGACTTTCTGCAATTCTCCCCCGCTCAGTTCGTTTACGTTTCTATCATACAACTTATCTATTCTTAGAGGTCTAATCAATTCTGATTGATATATTTCTGACTCAAAAAGCGTGCCTGCGGCATTTCTTAAAACCTCCTCGACAGTCGCATCAACTCTTTGAGGATGCTGTGGCTTCAGGCTAACGGACTTATACTCGAGCCGATTACCTTCATCGTCAACCTCCAGACCTGCGAGAATTTTGATAAACGTTGTCTTTCCAATGCCGTTTGGTCCAAGAATTCCTAGTACATGTCCAGGCTCTATGTGTCCGGCTTCGACAAACATTCTAAAACCATCATAGCTCTTTTTAATTGCTGGCCAGTATAGACCAGTTGCGTTTAGCTCCTCGCTCAACTTGGGGGAATGCGTCTGGAAAACTATCTTGTAATCTCTAAACCGGACATTCTCCAGTGGGAGATAACCCTCGAGATAGGTGTTTATTCCTTCACGCGTACCATATGGTCCAGAGACGACGCCATAGACTGACGGCTCGCCGAAAAAGATAAAGACTGTGTCTGAGACGTAGTCCAGGACGGCTAAGTCGTGGTCACAAACTATAATGCGTTTATCGCCGGCTTCAGCGGTCTCTCTAATGATTGATGCTACTCTTGTCCGCTGTTTGACGTCTAGAAAGCTGGAGGGCTCGTCGAAGATCAGGATTTCAGAGTCCTTGATCAACGCTGCAGCGATTGCGAGGCGTTGAAGCTCTCCGCCACTTAGCGCTTTAACATCCCTGTCCAATAGATGAGTGAGCTCCAATTTTTCCACATACTTATCAACTACTTCCTTGGGACCGAGCCTATAAAGTAACTGACGCACAGTGCCGCTGACTATTTTTGGGATTGCGTCCACTTGTTGAGGCTTAAAGCTGATCTTAACCGTTCCTTTTGCCAGATTCATGAAGTACTCTTGGATTAGAGAGCCTCTGAAGTATCTAGCTACTTCTCCCCAGTCTGCGTCTTGTCCTATTTTTCCGAGGTTAGGTCTTAGCTGACCTGCAAGTATGCTTAGGGCAGTGCTTTTACCTATGCCATTCCTACCTATAACGCCCGTAACTTTTCCCTTCTCGGCAAACGGGAGCCTATAAAGTCTAAAGGAATTAACTCCGTATTGGTGAATAAGGTCTGATTCGAGCTCCCTTGGCAGGTTAACAATGGATATGACCTTGAATGGGCATTTAGCCACGCAGATGCCACAACCGATGCAAAGCATCTCATTAATGGTTGGAAAACCATTCTCCGCCATTTTAATTGCCTCTACACCGTTTTTTACAGGCGGGCAAAAATTGATGCATGGAACTCCGCATTTCTCTGGCTGGCACCTCTCTAGATCCATTACAGCTACCCTAATCATTCTTCACCACCAGAACGGGCTCAGAGAGTCCCCTGCGCCTCAAGGATCGAAGCATTCGGCTGATACTTGGTTAAATCTACTGATTTATAAGGATCGCCTAAAAACAAAGATAACGTATTTAGAATGCCCACCGGCGTTGTGATTAATATTAAATAAATAATCAAGACGAGAATAGGAGGCAGAGAGATGGTTCTGACTGCCAAGATATTTGAGGTCAAGGCCGAGACAACTATAGGCGCAATAGCTGCAAAACTAAGCGGATTAAGATTAGTCGAGACTGCGAGTGAAGAAAAATCTGAGTTTGAACTAGTAACAGATGTACATGACTTAACAGCTGGAAAGAACTACGTGACCGCCATATTTAGCCGCGATAAGCTCATCAAAATTAAGCAGCGAGGCAGAGTCCTACCAATAATTAAGACGATAGAAGCAGTTATAGATTTTAGAAATAGGGGCGAAAAAATCTTTCTGACCGTAGCGCAGGAAAAATACTTCGCTAACTATGTAGCAACAACTCTCAGCAATTCTCTGTTCCTAAACTATAGAAGCATAACAGAGTCTAGCATACCTTCTGAGAACATGCAGAAGATTCACGAGTCTAACCCTGATGGGACTAAGCTCATATGGTTTGATCAAGTCGATATACCGGGCGTCGCTAAGTTGGCGCTCGCTGGGCCATCATTAAGGGACACATCACTCTACGAGGAGTACCTAAAGCACGGCAAGATATGGTACATCGTGTTTACCACTAGAGAGGGGGGCAGGATCTTTGGACTAACTAGGAACGGAGTAGTTACCTGCTTCACGCCCATCGAAGAAAAAGACTTCCTAGACTATATATTCACAGAAGTCTTTCCACTGCTTTCCTAAGCCTCTTATTGATAATATGCTTAAATTCATCAAGAAATTAGGATATTTAGGCAGGAGCGGGCCCGTAGCTCAGCCTGGCGGAGCGGCCGGCTCATAACCGGTAGGTCGTGGGTTCGAATCCCACCGGGCCCAACTTTAGTTATTTATTAGAGGTCGTGTGTAGGGATGCTGGATGGAAAAAGGGTGGGGGAGGGGTTGGGGTCTTCTTTTGATGTATTCTTCTAGGCGTCTCTGCTTCCTCCTGATAGCGAAGCCTACATATCTGTAGAAGTTCATGATGCTTCTGGCTCGAATGCATATCACATATACGTCCTTTTTAGTCATGTATTGCTTCCCCGTCCTTGGATCACGTATTACAGTTCCTCGCCGGACATGAATTCTTGGTCCCGTTGACTCAATGTTAAGTCTCTTAAGAAGTGCCTTGACATATGTGAGTAGCTCTATGTTTGTGTTGTAGATGCGTATGTAACCTCTCTTGTTAACACATCCTTCAGAGTCCGCGAAGCCCCTGAGGAAAGCTGCCACGCACCTCTCACAATGCTCAATATATTTCTTAAGTCTGTCGAGCTCTACCGGCTTTTTGAGAAGCTCGTAGAGCGTCTTAGACTCAACTTCAACGACATATTTCTCCACATCATCTCTAAATCTCGGCCTTATTTGTCTCCTGTCCAGAATCTTTACAAGACATCTAGCGGACTCCTCGACGAACTCCCTATCCTTAGCCTTAAGACCTATCCAGACATCGTTGTAGCCTTTGATGGTACACCTTCTCCTATAAACGTATCCATCGCCCAACACTACGCCGATCACGTATGCAAGCTCCTCAGAAGGCTTCAAAAGTTCTAATGAGGTATCCTCCTACCGTTGTATGGGCTATGCACTCCACGCAACCACTCACTTATCGATGACTTGGAGATCCTGATTCCGTATCTTCGCCACACCTCCTCGATAATCCCATTATACGTCAGCCCACCTCTACGAAGAGCAACAACGTCATCGTACAGCTTGATCCGGAGCTCCCGCGGCAGGTATCTCCTTACTAGTTACTACACCTCCTCGCTATCTATCTTGACCTCGTATGGCCTAGCTATCATGTGGAACCTCTCTACTTGCTCCATCTCTAGGACTATTGCGTTGAGCGGGGGTAGGTGATAGATTCTTGGTGGTGTTTCTCCTGCCGCAGCCTCGTATATTAGCCAGCTCAGCCTCGAGGCAGAGGGTATAATCCAGGTCTTCAGCCCGCCATCCAACTCGTTCTGTATGATTATCCTTCCGTCTGGAGTCGGAGTGATGTTCAGAACCCTATCCACAGGATACCTAAATACCTCTAGGAACCTCTCAGAGAGCTCTCGCAACCCCTCAAAGATGAACCTCTGCACAATCAGGAACGCCTTGTAGTGGCGTATGTCCTGGTATGCCGCATAGTCCCTGAAGACCCAGTAATACCTCTCGTATCGGCTCAGCTCCGCGTCGCTAAGCTTTTGCCTCAGATAAGCCATAGCCCTCTCAGTAGCCAGCTCTACCTCCGAATACACCATCAGCCCACCCCATCAAGATAAGTATCCACCTTTAGCTCGTTGGCGAGAGTGTTGGGGTCGGCGCATATCTTCTGAGACGCTAGAACCACTAGTGGGTCGTCGTCTCGTCGCTGGGTTATCGCTGTTCTAACATCGAGCCTGAATACCTCGACGATAACGCTGACATTCTTAAACTCATGCACCGTCACCTCCATATCCCCTCCCTCCTCTGCTGATGCTTCGGCGGCCCCGCAATCCTCCATCCGGCCAGAGGCCGTCTCCCTACTCCGTGAGCCGGGAGCAGGGATCGAGGCAGTCCCAACCTCCTCTTCCCCCATCCTCTCATCTGTTCGGGAAGACCCCTCCACCGGCCCCGCATATAAAGAGTTGCGGCCCACAGGGGGTCAGTTCGTTAGCTATGAAGGAGAAGCAGCACTAGTCATGCTTGGCAGTCT